>FTEY01000586.1_pt1 | contig 25509 bp, 18 predicted proteins | sample 1640321 | NCBI WGS metagenome assembly FTEY01 (sample SAMEA3914816, study PRJEB12502) | metagenome | biome: forest; material: soil | place: USA | collected 2011-09-16 | depth 0.3 m
GTCGGTATCTCCACCATCTCGCTGCGTGGCTTGGGCGCGAACCGCGGCCTCGTGTTGGTGGATGGTCACCGCACGACGCCCGTCAACGCGTTGATGGTCACGGACATCAACACGATCCCCGCCGCGATGATCGATCGCATCGAATCCATCTCCGGCGGTGCATCGGCGGTGTACGGCGCCGATGCCATGGCCGGCGTGACCAACTTCATCCTGAAGAAGAGCTTCCAGGGTCTGCAGCTGGACGTCCAGGACGGCATCACGCAGGCCGGTGACGGCAACGAGCTGCGCATCACGGCCCTCATGGGTACGAAGTTCAGCGAAGGCGCCGGCAACATCATCATGGGATCCGAGTACTACGATCGTAAGATCGAGTACCAGTACAAGCACGACTTCTACAAGAATGCGTGGACCGACCCCAACGTGGCCGGCGGACTGTTCGTCAACGGGTACAACGGTTACGCGCTCGGCAACGCAGCGCCGACGGCCAATGCGCTGAATGCCCTCTTCCCCGTTCGTTATGGCTCGGGCCACACCGTATTCGGTTTCCCCGGCACGGCGGTCGGTACCCTGTACTTCAACAATGACGGCACGCTCGCGACGCGATCCGGCGACGTCACTACGGGCGGCTACAACGGGCCCATCTCCGGCGCAGGCGGTTACGGCCTGCAAAACGTCTACGACACGACGGTGAGCAACAACGCGGCGGCCACGAGCCTGCCGCTCGTGCCGGTGCTGAAGTGGAACAACCCGACCACGCCGTTGGTCCTGCCCGACAAGCGCTACTCGTTCTTCGCGAACGGCGCCTATGATCTGACGGATCGGGTCAAGTTCTTCACGAACTTCCGCTTCGCGCAGAGCGATACGCTGACCCAGTTGTCGGTTCCCACGACCGCCATCACCGGTTGGGAAGCGAACATTCCGTTCAACGCAGCGACGGACAGCCCCATCAATCCGGCGCTCGTCACCAACGCCACCAGCCTGGCGGCTCTGCAGGGCCTGGCCGCCTCGTTCATCGCCAATCCGAGCAACACCAATCCGAACTACAACCCGGCCTTCATCGGTCTAGGGAAGGCGGGCGTTCAGCATCCGGTACCGTGGCAGATAGCCATGTTGCTGTTGTCGCGTGGCGCCACGAACGGAGTGCCCGCGAACGCGGGGTTCGGTCTTGCGTTCGGCGGTCCCATTACTACGACCTGCAACAACTCCGTCACGGTGACCGTACTGGCCACCGGCGCGACCGTGCCCGCTTGCGGGACGGCGACGCCCACCAGCTGGCAAACGGCACTCTATCCAGGTGTAGGCGCCGCACCGATGCGGTCCACGGTCGACACGGATACGTCCTTCCAGCTCGAAACAGGTTTGGATTTCCCATTGATGCTCGGGGACTGGACGGGTGAGTTGTACTACTCCCGCGGACAGTCGACTGCCTACCAGGATGCGTATGGCAACGATGCGTTGCAGCGCTACCGTGCAGTGCTCGACTCTCCCGGTTACGGCCAGGGGCTGAAGTTCCAGGGCAACGCCAACAGTGCCAGTGCGAACTTCGGCACCGCGGTTCCCTCGACCTGCACGAGTGGCTTCTACAACACGCTGTTCAACAATGGCACGCCGTCGGCAGACTGCCAGACCGCCATCTCGGCGATCCTGCAGACGATGAGTCAGATGTATCAGGACGTCGTCGAGGCCAACTTCCAGGGCTCGCTCTTCAAGCTGCCGGCCGGCGAAGTCAGCGGCGCGTTGGGTTACCAGTACCGTCGCGATTCCGGCACCTTCACTCCGGACAACCTGCAGGGAACGAGCTCATTCCTCGACCAGACGATCGGCGTGTATCCGACCGGCACGCTGAACGCCGGAACGGGGAACAAGGATATTTACGGCGAGTTGTTGATCCCCGTTCTGGGCGGCTACTCCTGGCTGCAGAAGCTCGACTTCGACCTCGGCGGTCGGTGGTCCAAGAACAACTTCGGACCCAACGCCACGACTTTCAAGATCAACGTCGACGCCAGGCTCACGAAGTCCATCCGGCTGCGCGGTGGCTTCAACCGTGCAACCCGTGCGCCGAACATGGCCGAGCTGTTCCTCAATACGCAGGAGCTGATCGGTACCGCCCCAAGCTACGGCGACCCGTGCTCGCTGCGGTCACTTGCGCCGTTCGGCGCCGGTGCAGCGGCGACGGACGTCGGTACGAGCGCGAACCTGGGCCCGGCAACACTTGCGAACACCAAGGGGGCCGCGGGCGCCAACAGCACCTACCTGATCTGTCAGGCGATGATGGGAGGCGCGGGTGCCGTTGGGCCGAGCACCTATTACGGCGCCACGACCAGCCAATCGCTCTCCGCCCTCGGGGGGGGGCTGGGATTCCTGGATCAGCAGGGTAACGCCAACCTGAAGGCCGAGACCGCGGATACCTACACCGGCGGTATCGTGCTCAGCAACCTGGCCGACAGCGGCTGGCTGAGCGGCTTCACGATGACCGTCGACTACTACAAGATCTGGATCCAGAACGCGATTCAGTTGCAGACCGCCGACTATGCCAACTATCTGTGCTTCGGCTCGGTGACGGTCGCTGACGCGGCGGGAGCTGCGGCGGAGGCGCAGAGCAAGGCCTGTCAGAACGTTCCGCGCAATCTGTCCACCGGTGGCGCGGCGACGCAGCTGTTGCAATTCGACAATCTGGGGACGATCCAGACTTCCGGTGTCGACCTGAACCTGAACTGGTTCACGCAGTTCGCGGACCTCGGACTGTCGAGGGTGCCGGGTGGTCTGTCCTTCAACAGCACTACGTCGTGGTTGAACTACTACCGGACCAAGGCCTCGCCGCTGCCGATCGATCTCCTGATCGACTGGAAGGGCTCCAACGGCCCGACCCTGAGCGGCCTCAACGCCGGTGCGTATACGTACCGCATGTTCAACACGCTCACGTACGTGTTGCCGTCGTTCAGCGCGAGCGTGCAGTGGGAGTTCCTGCCCTCGGTCAACAGCTCGACGGTGGCGCTGCAGCGGGCAGACATCAAGAACAACCAGGCGGTTGCGGCGGGAGCGCCGGGCGCAATCCTGAGCTACACGCCCTGGACGAACGTGGCGACGCCGCACTACAACAAGATCGATCTGACGTTCACCTGGACGATGAACAAGATGCTGCAGATCCGCGGTGGTATCGACAACCTGTTCAACCAGAATCCGCTGACGACTACCCAGACGAAGGGGTATCCGATCGGCACCAACCTGGCCAACGTCTGCAACGGCTTTGGACCGGGTTGCGTGAACCCGCGGTCGTACACCTTGCCGCTCGACGGTCAAGGCACTACGACCGCCTTCTATGACGTTAACGGACGCACGTTCTTCCTGGGCGTGAAGGCGACGTTCTAAGACGTTACTGTGGATTGCGTAAATCTGGCGGCGGGCTTCGGCCCGCCGCTTTTTATTTGTCGCGAGGCGAGGCAGTAACGAGGTGCCGGGGCGCGAGCGGGTGCTAGCGGCAGGGGGCGAGAGTTTGGGGCGTGCGGGCGTCGAGACCGTTGGCGGCCGCTGTTCGGTGCCTCGGGGATCCTACTGAATTCGTTGGACCGGTACCCAGTTCTTCCTGCCGATCTTTTCAGTCCACATCTGGTAGGAACCCAAGGTGCCCTTCTCGATGCGCACGTCCATCCCGGCACGGAAGTACATCATCTTTTTCGAGCCTTCCTCGCGCCAGACCTGGCCGTTCGCGAGCGAGATGATGTAAGCGCCCGCACCGACCACGTGCAGATCCTTGATACTGGAGTCCATCCCCGTGTTGGCTTCCGTCGGCGCCGGACGCGAGCTCTTCGGCAATTGCTCCTTGCCGAAATCGCCTCCCGCAGCTGTCCCTGCGGCCGCCGTGGAGGCCGATGCTGGCGAGGAAGCTGCGGCGCCTTTGGCGGTCTCGGCAGCAGGGGCAGCGTTGGCAGGGGGGGCCGTGCGAGCCGCAGGCGGCGGCGTGCGGGGGGGAACCGTACGGACCGAAGGGGGTGCCGCAACCCCTGGCGCCGGGGGTATGACGGGAGTCGGGGCTGAAGCAGCCGCCTGCGCCGCGACGGCGTCATAGCATCGCACCCGCTCGGTCACATCTGCCATCTTGGCACAGGACTGCAGACTCTCGGCCAGCGACGGGGGGCCTGCGGCCCGGCAGAGTGCGCTGACGCAGGAAGCCAGGGCGACGAAGGCGAGTGCGTTCTTCATGGTCTGCTCTTGATAAAATGCGGTCGCACCACTCCGGCGGATTCTGCAGCAAAAACCCATCATGTCCAATGCCCCATTGAAGCTTCTCTCATCCATGGCAACTCGGGAATTACTGAGTGAGCTGGTGTCGCAATACGAGCGCGCGAGTGGTCGCGCCGTGATGGCGGAGGCCGCTGGCGGCGTCGACGTAGCGAAGCGCGTACAAGCCGGTGAAGCGGCTGACGTCGTGGTGCTCGCGAACAACGCGATCGACAAGCTGATCGCGGACAACAAGGTGCTGGCAGGCAGTCGTGTCGACCTCGTCCGCTCGGGCGTCTCGATTGCCGTAAAGGCGGGTGCTCCGAGGCCGGACGTGAGTTCCGAGAGTGCCGTGAAGGACGCGGTGCAGGCCGCTCGCACGATCAGCTACTCGACCGGCCCCAGCGGGGTGTATCTCGAGAAGATGTTCGCTCGCTGGGGAATTCTCGAGGCTCTCCGCAGCCGCATCGTGGTGCCGCCGCCGGGCATCCCAGTCGGGTCGCTGGTCGCCCAGGGCGAGGTGGAGTTGGGATTTCAACAGCTGAGCGAGCTGTTGAGTCTTCCCGGGATCGACGTGATCGGACCGCTACCGCAGTCTATTCAGATGATCACCGTATTTTCCGCAGGTCTCTGCGCGGCGAGCGCCGACGTCGCTGGCGCGCGCGCACTTGTGGAGTACCTCGCGAAACCCGATGCCGCAGCCGTCAAACACAAATACGGGATGGAGCCCGCCTAAGGGTCGCGCAGCAGATCCGCACGCGGCGGTATCCAGGGCACGGAGGAGCTGCACTGCCTGGGGTCCCGGTCGCCGCCTAAGGCGAGCTCCGACATTCCGAGCTGAGGTTCGCGGTCGAAGCGAAGGTCGCCGATCACCCATCCGCCGCCGATCTGCGCCGCAAATGGCGCGCGGGCGAACTGCAGCAGCTGCGCCGCCTCGCAGTACGAGCGTGCCAAGGTGGCCAGGTGTTGACGGGTCATTGAGAACTCGCCTAACCAACGAATCTCTACGGAGTCCGGCGCGCTGACCGCGTGCAACGGTGCCGTGATGCGAGTTGAAGCCGTCACATCGGGGCATTGCTCTGCGGTGATGAGGCGCGGTGCGTTCGCAAGTACGCCATGCCGAACGCTGTATCGGTCGCCGTCAGTTTCGAGTAACAGGACATCCCAACAGAATGGATTCGTGGGTGAGGGGGTCAAGACATGATCGAGGAGGCGTTCGGACGGAAAGTGTTCGGTGGCGATCGCCTCGATATCGGCCGCGGCGGTTCGACCTGCGATCACGAATGTTCCCGTCACGCAGACCATGAGCGCCGCGCTTGCGAGCGCGGTAGTGCGCGCGGGTGCGCTTCTCCCCAGCCAAAGGAGGAGGGCAATCAGGATGCCCAAGGCAACCGGCCATCCTGAGTGACCGCCACTCGCCAGGACACTCACCACGACCGCAGCCACCAGGACCGTAGTCAGGATCACCTTGGCGTAAAGGGAGCGCACCACGAACAAGAGCGGCGCAACGGCCACCCAGTACAGCGGCTCCAGGATGAATACCGAATCTCCGTACAACCAGTCGTTGCGGACGGGCCAAAAGGGGTGCACTCCGTAGCTGTTGAGTGCATCCATTGCGAGATGGAGGAATGTGCCGAGCAGCGCCATGCCCGCGAGCTCGGCCCGATCGCGCCGCGTGGGCGTCAGACGACGCCCTCGCATCCAGAGCTCGACACCTAAGTAGAGCAATAGGGCGAGCGCGAGGCATCCCAGCACGGTGTGGGTATAGCCCCGATGCTGAAGCAGGTAGCCCAGCTTGTCGCGGCCGCCAAAGCGGAAGCTCCAGAGCAGATCGAGATCAGGTAGGTTGCCACCTACGGCCGCGACGGTGATGAAAAGCGTGCGGCGCACGTCCCACGGCAGGCCGCTGTGCGCTGCGTGCGCCGGGCCAATGTGCCCAACGGGTGGTGGGCCGCTCTTGCCGGCCCCGCCAGTGCCAGCGCGCCGCGGCCCGTTCTCGCCATCCCGGTCAGCGCTGCCTTGCTTCAGGCGGGCGGCGGCTTCACCGATCGCCAGGCCGATCAAGGCATGTGTCAGGTTGTCCAAGCCCCGATTAGCGGGGATCGGGCGCCAGGCTGTCAAACAGCCGTCGCTGTCCGCCCGCGCACCGACCGCCGGCGCTCCACGGCGCTCGCCAACCGCTCGAGCATGCGCACCGAGGAATCCCAGTCGACACACCCGTCGGTGATGCTCTGACCGTACATCAGCGGCTTGCCCGGAATGAGATCCTGACGTCCGCCGACCAGGTGACTCTCGATCATGACGCCACCGATCCGTCTATCCGCGACATCGATCTGCCCGGCGATCGAATCCACCACGGCGACTTGGTTCTCAGGGCGTTTGCTGCTGTTCCCGTGACTCGCGTCGATCATGACGCAGGTTCCAACACCCGCCGCCGCGAGGGTCTTCCAGGCCGCATCGACACTGGCAGCATCGTAGTTTGGCGTTTTGCCACCCCGGAGAATGACGTGACAGTCGGAGTTGCCCGCGGTGGTCGCGATGGCACTGCGACCCTGCTTGGTGACCGCCAGAAAATGATGGGCGTGTGAGGCTGCTTGCACAGCGTCAACGGCAATCTTCACGTTGCCGTCGGTGCCGTTCTTGAAGCCAACGGGACACGATAGTCCAGACGCGAGTTCCCGGTGGACCTGACTCTCAGTGGTGCGCGCACCGATGGCGCCCCAGGCGACGAGATCCGCAATGTATTGCGGAGTGATCATGTCGAGAAACTCACAGCCGGCAGGCAATCCGAGTTGGTTGATCTCGAGCAATAACCCGCGCGCCATCCGCAGCCCCCTGTTGATCTGGAAGCTTCCATCCAGATCCGGATCATTGATGAGTCCTTTCCAACCCACGGTCGTGCGCGGCTTTTCGAAATAGACGCGCATGATGATCTCGAGTGAATCGCCGAGTCTGCGACGCTGCGCTACGAGCCGTTCCGCGTACTCCTTGGCCGACGTGACGTCGTGTATGGAGCAGGGCCCGATCACTACGGCCAGTCTGTCCTCGGTTGCGTGGAGGATGCGATGGAGCGCCTGACGAGCGTCCGCGACGGTTGCCGATGCCGTCTCGGTGCAGGGGTACTCGTGCATCAGTTCCTCGGGCGTCGTCAGTTCCCTGATGTCACGTATGCGTAGGTCGTCGGTGCGGTTCACGATCGGGCTCCGGATGTTGGGCGACCGACTGGCGAAAAAAAACCGCCAGGGGTCTGGCGGTTTTTCGGGTTCTGCTCGATTAGCTCTTGATCAGTCGCGCACAGCCCCGTTACCGCCGAAGGAGTTCGGCCAGTAAAAGTACGCAAAACGATAACTGCGCAGGGCGAATGGCATAGATGAAGTAATAACACAGTTGGGAAACGGCTGACAACTGCGGCGTCGTAAAGTCGCTTGGGCGGCACAGCGATTGCTCTTCTAAACGTCAGTCATCCCTGGGAGCCACGTGCAATGGGTAAATTGACAACCGTATTCAGCCGTATCGTCCTCTTGGGGCTTGCCGGCGTCCTGATGAGTCTGTCGGGCTGTATCGTCGCGCGGGACCATGGGCCCTATCGATATGAGAACGGTGACCGGGTCGACCGGTACGGCCATCACGAGGCGCACTGGTGCGCGGAGCACCGCTACGACGATCACTGCCGGTAAGCGGCGCTGGGCCATCCCTGCGCGCCTGAGCGCCGCGCGGCAACTGTATCGTGCGAAACCGTTTGCGCGCTCACGGCCACTCACGAAGGGTGGACCGGGGGACAGCGGATGGCTCGATCTCGAGCGTATTTTACTTTGCTGGCGCTCGTCTTGGGCGCCTCGCGAGGTGTTTCGGGGTATCACCTCGATGCTCAAAACACCCAGGTTTCATTCTCCGTCTCCCGTTTCGGACTCCATTGGATGACCGCCCGGTTCCGGGACCTGTCCGGTGAGTTCGTTCTCGACACCGACGGGCAGGGCGGCTCGCTGGACGTCGACGTCCGCATGGACTCGATCGACAGTCCGGACGCCTATTGGAATGATCACCTCCGCTCGGCCGAGTGGCTCGACACGAAACAGTTTCCGCGGATGACCTACAAGTCGACGCGTATCGAGATGGGACGTCCCGGGCAAGCGCGAGTCGTCGGTGATCTGACACTCCATGGCGTTTCGCGGCCCGTTGTATTGAATATCAGCGACATCGACTGTGATGTGTCGGGTTCCCCCGAGACGCGGACTTGCCGGTTCTCAGGTCGCGCCCAACTCAAACGCTCGGAGTTCGGTATCCCTCACGGCTTCTGGCAGGGTGGGGACACGGTGGAGATATTCCTGCGTGGCAACTAGCGGGCCTGAGTGATTCCGGTGGACGCCGGTCGTGCCGCCCGCGCACGCCTAGCGACGCTGGTTTGCGGCCAAGCGGATGGCCTTCGGCTCCCTGTCCGGCGGCGGCGATGGCACCTCATGATGCGGTGTTGGCATGTCGCGAGACTGCACGCGTTTTGGCGTGCCCGGCGCCGGCCCTTCCGCAGGCTTCGAGGGCCGCGAGGCCCGTCCCGGCGACCTGGTCGGCGAGGCCTCGACCAACTCCGGCGCCGCCTCTTGCAAAGCCGCGCCCGCCTTGACCTCTCCGTTCGGCAGCGGCACGGCAATTGGCGCCACCACGACCTTTGACAGGCCCTGCCGACGCGTGATGCCTAGCTTCTCCGCAGTACCCGGGGACAGGTCTACGATGCGCCCATCGACGTAGGGGCCGCGATCCTGGATGGTCACGATGGCGCTCTTGCCGGTTTCGATGTTGGTCACTTTGGCGGTGGTGCCGAGAGGCAAAGTCCGACTCGCCGCATTCGCCCCGTGCGGGTCCATGATGTTGCCGTCGGCCATCTGCCTACCGGCGAACATGTCAGCGTAGAACGAAGCAACACCTACACGCTTGCGGCCTGTCAGATCGGGCTTTGGCTTCGCGGGGGTGGGGGCCACAGCGTCTGGGGTGGACGCTTCGGTCGATGTCGCGCCGCGTGGGCGCGCAGCGTCAGGCGTCGGCGCTCGGACTGCTGTAGCGCCCTGCGCACGTGCGGCGACTGCCGCCTCAACCGTGAGGAAACTCACTGCCAACACCACTATGAGTCGCATGTTCCACTCCTCCTCCCATGCGACCGGACCCTGATATTCAACTGCCCAGGGGCGGCTCGGGTTCCCGCCGCGGCGCCCGCGTTCGGGTACCGCACGCTAACCGTGCCGGCGCCGTGCGATTCGCACCAATCGAGGTCGAAAGTACGGCTTGGTAAGGCCTAAGTCATTGTTTCTCCGTACCTGGACCCCGGCCCAAGTGAATGGCACGTGCATTGCAACTCTTCGCCTACGGAACGTGTCATAGCGTTGCGATGCCTGGGTCCTTAGGGACGACCAGGCGGCGCCGCCAGGTCAGCAGCTCGTGACCCCCTCGCGATTCCTGTGACTGGCGGCGTTTCTTTTTCTACTGAAGTGGAGATTTACAGCATGCGCACGCGCAACGATCAGGGATCCTCCGGTGGCAATTCGACCGCGATGACGCCGAGTGCGACACACGAGCGAATACTCAGAGTTCTCGGGATCACGCAACGGCCCCTGAAGTCCGGCGAGCTGCAGAACGCGCTAGGACTGTACGAGGACGAAGCCGGCAGCGCGTTCGAATGGCTGACCGACCATGGCTACATCACAAGCACCGTCCGAATTGGGAAGGCGGTTGTCCAACGCGCGCGCATTTCCTGGGCGCTCGCGGACAAGGGGCGGCTGTGGGCGAAGGACCGCGGCGCGCTGCTCGCCGAAAGCCACTAGGGCCCGAGGCCCCTGACAACGGAGCAGACCCACGCGTGCCTAAGACCGGCCGGGCCAGACACGCGCTTGTGTAGCTGACCCCGTCGAGCGCTGGGGGTCGGCGCGTGCGCCCCATCTTCGCAACCGGTAGTATGCGGGCATGTCAGGAAATCACATCCGGTCCGGCCGCTTGCGGACGACAGTTGCTGTCGTCGCGCGATGCAGTGGCTGGTTGGCCCTTATTGCGATGGCTCCCATTGGTGCCGCCCAGACGGCGGCCGACGGGCCGGACACCCTCAAGAAGGCACGCGCGTGCACCGTTGAGCCCGACTCGACGAAGCGACTTGCGTGTTATGACCTCGAGCTGGGTCGGGCCGCCGCGCCAGTCGCCGATTTCGGCATGAATCCGGAAGCGGTCCGGCGCGCGCAAGCGCAGGCTGGTGTCAAGGCTCCGTCGGCCCCCTCGCAGATCCCAGGCAAGGTCGCCGCCGTGCGCTTCGATCCCTACCGCAAGGTGATCGTCACTCTCGACAGCGGACAGATCTGGCAACAGCAGGATTTCAATCTCGACTTTCCGGTCCAGGTCGGCGATGAGATTCACTTCAAGACCGGAGCGCTGGGAGCGCTTTGGATGCTCGATGCACACAATCGAATCCAAACTCGAGTCAAGCGGCTCAAATGAGGAGAGCGCGATGAGGGTGCTTCGGACTGCAGGCATCCCAGCCTATAAAGGCTTTTGGTTCGGCTTCGCTGCCTGCGCGAGCCTGCTGGCCGTGCTGCTGACAGGGGTCGTCGCGAACGCAGCGCCGACCGGGCTTGCCTACCCGCCTGCGCAGCGGGGCGATCATGTAGATGAGTATCACGGCGTCAAAGTCCCCGATCCCTATCGATGGATGGAGGACATCGACTCGCCGCAGACACAGGCCTGGGTCTCCGCACAGGCGAATTTGAGTTCCAGTTATCTCGCCGCGCTCCCAGGCCGGGACGAGATTGCGCGCCGACTGCAGCGGATCTGGAACTACGAGCGGTGGAGTGCGCCCGAGAAGTACGGCCCCAACTGGTTCTACACGCATAACGATGGGCTGCAGAACCAGGCGGTGACCTTCGTGACCACCGACCCGGCAACGCCGGGCCGTGTGCTGCTCGATCCCAACACACTGACCAAGGACGGTACGGTTGCGCTGCGCTCGCGCGCCGTCAGCGATGACGGCAAATTGTTTGCCTACGCACTGTCGGACGCCGGTTCCGACTGGCAGATCTGGCGAGTGCGGGACGTGGCCACGGGTAAGGATCTGCCCGATGAAATCCGCTGGTCCAAGGCCGGCGATGCGACCTTCCGCAAGGACAGCTCCGGCTTCTATTACACCGCCTACGATCCGCCCAAGTCCGAAGAAGCGCTCAAGGCGGCCAATCAGTACCAGAAGTTGTACTTCCACCGCCTCGGAACGCCGCAGTCCGCCGATCAACTGGTGTACACCCGGACGGACGATCCGCAGTGGTTCGTCGGGGCGGTGGTCACGGATGACGGTCACTATCTGGTCATCCAGGCGAATCACGGCGATGAGGTGCAAAACACGGTGTTGGTCCAGGACCTGACCGTCCCCAACGCACCGATCGTCCCGGTCATTCCCAAGCCGACATTCGTCTACAACGTCATCGGCAATGTGGGCTCGAAGTTCTTCATCCAGACCGACGATGGCGCGGCCCGCTACCGCGTGATTGCAGTCGATGTGGCCCACCTAGGCCCGGCTCACACCGGTGGCGACCCCTGGCAGACGATAGTGCCTGAAAGCAAGGACACGATCGATGGAGCGAGCCTGGTCGGTGGCCAACTCATCGTCTCGTACCTCAAGGATGCGCACAGTGCGGTGCGCCGGTTCGGGCTCGACGGCAAGCCGGCAGGTGACGTCAACCTGGACGGCCTGGGAACTGTGTCCGGCTTTCGCGGGCGCATCACGGACACCGATACTTACTACTCCTACAGCAGTTTCACCGTGCCGCCGAGCGTCTATCGTCTCGACGTCAAGAGCGGGAAGACTTTGCTCTGGAAGACGCCCAAGCTCGATGGCTTTACGCCAGCCGACTTCGACACGACCCAAGTGTTCTATTCGAGCAAGGACGGCACGCGCGTGCCGATGTTCATCGTTGCACGCAAGGGCACCAAGCTCGACGGATCGAACCCGACGATCCTCTACGGCTATGGTGGCTTCAACATCTCCGAAGATCCTGCCTTCTCCCCGTCGGTGGCGGGTTGGATCCAGCTGGGTGGGGTGTTCGCCCTGGCGAATCTTCGCGGCGGTGGCGAGTACGGGCGCGCCTGGCACGAAGCCGGGATGAAGACACACAAACAGAATGTCTTCGACGACTTTACCGCGGCCGCGCAGTATCTGATTGCTCAGAAGTGGAGCAATCCGCGCCGCCTGGCGATCCGCGGTGGATCCAATGGAGGGCTGTTGGTTGGCGCCACGCTCGAACAACATCCTGAGCTGTTTGCCGCGGCGATCCCTCAGGTTGGTGTCATGGACATGCTGCGCTTCCGCGACTTTACCGTGGGGAAAGGCTGGGAGTCGGACTACGGCACGGTGGACAACCAGGATGAGTTTCAGGCGATGCTCAAATATTCGCCTCTCCAGAACGTGAAGCCGAACGCGAACTACCCGCCCACCCTGGTCACCACCGGCGATCACGATGATCGGGTGTTCCCGGCGCACAGCTTCAAGTTCACCGCAGCCATGCAGCACGCGGACCCGAACGGCAACCCCATCCTGATCCGTATCGAGACCCGGGCCGGTCACGGACAAGGCAAGCCGACGGCCAAGCAGATCGAGGAGATGGCGGACATCTACGCCTTCGCACGCCACGCGATGGGCCTGGGCGCTCCGCCATAATAGCTAACAAGAACAATAACCTAGGAGTCTCTTGCCGGGCCGTTAACGGGATTTAATCAATCGCCCACCTCGGGGAAAGCGGCCCGGCTTTAACTTGGGCCTCCTCCCGGCCTGTTCCCGAGGCCTTTGCGTGGGCGGTTTCCCTTTGGTGTCGAGAAAAGCATCTTTTGTGCGCGCAATGCGGCGTCGGTTGCCGGCTGCGATGACCGGAGTCGCGGCGTCAATGCTCACCGCGTGCACGGTCGGACCGTGGTATCACAAGCCGGACATCAAGCCACCGGACGCGTGGCGGACGGACATCACACAGGCTCCGAGCGAGGCCGGCGCGAATCCCGCTAGCGGCGCGGCTGCTCCCGCCAACACCGCCGTGTCGGCTGCTCAGCCAAACACCGCCGCTCCCGCAGCACCCCCGTACGCGGAATGGTGGCGAGGGTTCAACTCGGCACCGCTCAATGACCTGATTGCGCAGGCTTTGAAGGCGAATGACGATCTCGCGGCGGCGGTTGCTCGCGTGCAGGAAGCTGACGCGCAGTTGCGCATCTCGGGCGCTGCGCTGTTTCCATCGTTGGGCGTGTCTGGCACAGCAACCCGTCAGCGTGTGAAGCAGCAGAACATCGTCGTCACCACCGCGGGCGGCACAACGACAGTCGGGACGACGACCCAACCGGCGACTGGCAACCAATTTGCGGCACAGGCGAGCGCGAGCTACGAGCTCGACTTCTGGGGCAAGAATCTGGCGACCCGACGCTCTGCGTACTACCTGGCCCAGGCCAGCCGCTACGATCGGGCTACAGTCGAGCTGACTGTCATGACAAGTGTCGCCGTCACCTACTTCCAGGCGATGGAACTGCACGATCGGGTGACTGTCACGGAACAGGACCTGGAGACGGCTCGCAAGATTCTCGACGGCTTGCGCCTTCAAGCTTCCGTTGGAATAGCCAATGCGTTGGATGTTGCGCAGCAGGAGACCACCGTCGCCGTGCTCAGTGCGTCGATCCCGCCCCTGGAGCAGCAATTCCGGCAAGCCGTGAACGCGCTGGCCATCCTCGTCGGCAGGCTTCCTCAGGACCTCGAGTTTCCGGGGGGCAGGCTGACGGAGCTTCTCGAGCCCCAGGTCCAGCCGGGGTTGCCCTCGCAACTTCTTGCGAGGCGCCCCGACGTTGCGGCAGCGGAAGCGCAACTGGTCTCCGCCAACGCGGACATCGCGGCGGCTCGCGCGGCGTTCTTCCCCAGCATCGATCTAACTGCGGACGGTGGGTTTCAGAGCGCGGCGCTCAGCAACCTGTTCACGCCGGCCAACCGCTTGTTCGCCATCACCGGACAGCTCGTGCAACAGATATTTACCGGCGGGGCCCTCACCGGAAAGTATCGGCTGACGAAGGCGCGTTACTCCGAGTTGCTGGCGGACTACCATAAGTCCGTGCTGTCCGCATTCGGGGACGCCGAAAACGCGCTGATCGCGCTGCAACAGACAGCGGAGCAGTACCGCCGCCAGCAGGCAGCCGTCGCAAGCGCGCGTCGCGCATACGAATTCAGCGAGACCCAGATGCGTGCCGGAACGGTCAACGTGCTGACGGTGTTGAACACTCAGTCGGCACTGTTCAGCGCGGAAGATACGCTCGTGCAGGTGCGGTTCGCGCATCTGCAGGCGCTCGTGCAATTGTTCAGCGCCCTGGGCGGCGGCTGGCAGAAAGTCTGATCCCGTGGCGCGGCAAGTGGCGCCGTGGATGGAGTAAATACTTTGGACGTCGACAATCAAACACAGAGCTGGGTCGCGCAACACAAAGTGCGGGCATCCTTCATTGGAGCCGCCGTGGTGGTGGCCGGCGCCCTCGTCTTATTCTCAGTGGGCGGCTCGCGCTCAGCGGCGGCGGATAAGAAGGGCAAGGGTGGGCCCCAGTCCGTTGCGATCGAAGCCTCACCTGCGTCGCGGGCGAACGTGCCCGTCACGATCGAGGGGCTCGGTACCGTGCAGGCATTCAACACGGTCACCGTGACGACCCGCGTCGACGGAGCACTGCAGAAGTTGGGATTCGTCGAGGGGCAACTGGTGCACAAGGGTGATCTGCTCGCGCAGATCGACCCGCGTCTCTTCCAGGCCGCGCTGGAGCAGGCGGAAGCTGCGAAGGCGAAGGACCAGGCCCAGCTCGCGAGCGCCAAGGCCGATCTCGAGCGCTATACGGTGCTCGCCCCCCAGAATCTGGCCAGTCAACAGACTGTCGACACCGCCAAGGCCCAGGTGTCGAGTCTGGAAGCTCAGATCAAGGGCGATCAGGCCAACATCGACAACGCCAGGACCCAGCTCGAATACTCGACGATCACCTCGCCGATCGAGGGCCGGACCGGCATCCGCAAGGTTGACGTTGGTAACAACATACATGCCGCGGATACGACGGGCATCGTCGTGGTCACCCAGGTGCAGCCGATCACGGTCATCTTCACCTTACCGGAAGAGGTTCTGCCGCAGATCAACCAGTCGATGTCCACCGGGGGCGTGCAGGTTGTGGCCGTCTCACGGGACGAGACGACCGAGCTGGATCACGGCACTTTGCAGCTCGTCGACAACCAGATCGACCAGGCGACCGGGACGATCCGCCTGAAGGCCGTGTTTCCCAACAAGCAGAGCTCACTCTGGCCCGGCCAGTATCTGAACGCACGTGTGTTACTGCGGACGGTTCAGAACGCGCTGACGATTCCATCGCTCGCGGTCCAGCGTGGGGCGAACGGACTCTTCACCTATGTCGTGAAGGCTGACTCCAGCGTCGAAGCGCGACCGCTGAAGGTAGGCCAGGACGACGGCAAAACCGCAATCATCGAGGGCGGTTTGACCGACGGCGAACGCGTTGCGACCACGAACCAGTACCGCCTGGAGCCCGGCGTGCACGTCAGGATCGTTCCGCCCGCAACGCCGGCGACCGAGGTGGCAGCCAATACCGGGCAACCCAAGGCCAAGGGCACGGGAAATCCCTGACCGTGGCGAGCATTTCAGAACCATTCATCCGGCGGCCCATCGCCACGTCGTTGTTGATGGCAGGCATCCTGCTCATCGGGCTGGTCGCGTTTCCGCTGCTGCCGATTGCGCCGTTGCCTCAGGTCGACTTCCCGACGATTCAGGTGACGGCGAACCTGCCAGGTGCCAGCCCCGAGACCATGGCCTCTTCTGTGGCCCAGCCGCTGGAAACACAGTTCGCGGTCATATCCGGCGTGTCGCAGCTGACCTCGACGAGCGTCTTCGGCCAGACACAGATCGTCGTGCAGTTCGAGCTGTCCCGGAACATCGACGCGGCGGCTCAGGACGTTCAGTCCGCCATCGACGCTGCCGGCGGTCAGCTCCCGAAGAACCTGCCCTCGCCCCCGTCGATCAAGAAGGTCAACCCGGCCGACACTCCGATCCTGATCATGTCGGTTCACTCCGACGTGCTGCCGATCACCGAGGTCGACGATTTCGCCGAGAATGTTCTTGCACAACAGATCTCACGCATTCCTGGCGTGGCGCAGGTTGCGCTTGGCGGCCAGCAGAAGCCTGCGGTGCGGGTGCAGGTCGACCCGGCGAAGATCGCGGCTTTGGGAATTCAGCTCGAGGATATTGCCAACGTCATCTCCGCTGCGACGGTGGATGCTCCCAAGGGATCGATCAACGGCCCGAACCGCAGCTACGCCATCTACAACAACGACCAGTTGCTGAAGGCCGCGCCGTGGAACGACGTGGTAGTGGCATACAAGAATGGCGCGCCAGTGCGGATCCGCGATATCGGTGTCGCCATCGACGGCCCCGAAAACGCTCTGATGCAATCCCGGCAGAACGGCCACCGCGGCATCATGCTGCAGATCTACAAGCAGGGCGGCGCGAACGTGATCGAGACCGTCGACGCTGTGAACGAGCTGCTTCCCAAGGCCGAGCAGTCGATCCCACCCAGCATCAAGGTCGATAAGCTGATCGACCGGACGACGACGATTCACGCATCGGTCAAGGACGTCGAGTTCACGTTGCTCCTGACGGTCTGTCTGGTCGTCATGGTCATCTTCCTGTTTTTGCGCAATCTGTGGGCTACGGTCATTCCCGGCGTGACCGTCCCGCTGGCTCTGTTCGGTACCGCCGCACTGATGTATGCGGTCGGGTACACGCTGGACAATCTGTCCCTGATGGCACTGACTATCGCGGTGGGCTTCGTCGTCGACGATGCCATCGTGATGCTCGAGAACATCTATCGCCACGTCGAGGACGGCATGACGCCGTTCCAAGCGGCGCTGAAAGGCTCGAAGGAAATCGGCTTCACCATCCTCTCCATCAGCATCTCGCTGGTCGCGGTGTTCATTCCGCTGCTACTGATGGGCGGGATCATTGGGCGCCTGTTCCGCGAGTTCGCCGTGACCGTCACGATGACCATCGCGGTCTCCGCGTTCGTCTCACTGACGCTCTCGCCGATGATGTGCTCGCTGTTCCTCAGGAACGAGAAGCAGCAGCGTCACAGTCGCGCATATATGTTCATCGAGCGCGGCTTCGACAAGCTGGTTGCAGGCTACACGCACGGCCTGGACTTCGTGCTGCGCCATCAGAAGTCGACCCTCCTGGTTTTCATGATCACCGTGGCCACCACGGTCGTCTTGTACATCTATGAGCCGAAGGGCTTCTTCCCGCAGCAGGACACCGGAGTTCTGGGAGGACTCACGGAGGCCGCACAGGACGTCTCATTCGACGAATCGATAAGGCTCGAGCAGCAGATCATGGCCATCGTCGGCAAGGATCCTGCGGTGTCGGGTTGGGCAGCCGCGGTTGGTGGCGGACGGCCCGTGAACACCGGCTTCGTGATCGTGGGCCTGAAGCCGCTCGGCGAGCGTGATGCTTCCGCGGACCAGGTGATCGCCCGTCTGCGCCCGAAGATAGCGCAGGTTCAGGGTGGCACCGTGTTTCTGCAGGCTCAGCAGGACATCAATCTAGGCGGCCGTACTACTCGGACGCAATACCAATACACTCTTCAGGACCCGAACCTGGATGAGCTGAATGAGTGGGCCCCGAAGGTGCTTTCCGAGTTGAAGAAGCTTCCGATGCTGCGCGATGTCGCCTCGGATCAGCAGAACGGCGGCAACACAGTGACGATGGTGATCGACCGCGATCAGGCCGCCCGTTTCGGCATTCAGCCGTCGCTGATCGATGCGACGCTTTATGATGCCTTCGGTCAGAGGCAGGCGGCGCAGTTCTTTACGCAGCTCAACTCCTATCATGTGGTCCTCGAGATCACCCCGGAGCTGCAAAAAGATCCCAACACGCTCAACAAGCTGTATCTGAAGTCGCCGTTGACCGGGCAACAGGTGCCGCTGTCGACCTTCGTGAAATACGATACCAGTCACGTGGGCTATCTCTCGATCAATCACCAGGGGCAGTTTCCCGCTGTGACTCTGTCCTTCAACCTCGGTCCCGGCGTCGCACTCGGTAATGCCGTTGAAGCGATCAGCCGCGCAACCGAGGCGATGCGCCTGCCCTCGACGGTAACACCGACGTTCCAGGGGACGGCGCAGGCGTTTCAGGACTCCCTGAAGAGCACGCCGTACCTGATTCTCGCCTCGCTCGTGGTCGTCTACATCATCCTGGGGATGCTGTATGAGAGCTACATCCATCCGTTGACGATTCTTTCGACGCTACCCTCGGCGGGTGTCGGCGCGCTGCTGATCCTGATGCTGGCGGGCATCGACCTGTCGGTCATCGCGCTGATCGGTATCATTCTGCTGATCGGCATCGTGAAGAAGAACGGCATCATGATGGTCGACTTTGCGATCCAGGCGGAACGAGAGCATCACCTCACGCCCGAGGAGTCGATCCGCCAAGCGTGTCTGCTGCGCTTCAGGCCGATCATGATGACCACGATGGCGGCGCTGTTTGCCTCCCTGCCGCTGATGCTGGGTCATGGCACCGGGTCGGAGCTGCGCCGGCCGCTCGGCTACACGATGGTCGGCGGCCTGGTGCTCAGTCAGGCGCTGACGTTATTCACTACGCCGGTGATCTATCTGTACCTCGATCGGCTCAACGCGCGGCTGGGACGCGGTCGCAAGCGGCCGGAAGAGCGTGAGGCCGAAGCGGAAGCCAACGCCGAGTCGGACACCGACATCCACGGGGTGACGCCCGCGGTGCGGGGCGCGTAAATGAAACTGCTCCTGGTCGAGGACAACGAGCGGGTCACACGCTTCGTCCTGAAGGGGCTGCAAGAGGCCGGCCACACGGCCGACCACGCCGACAACGGGCGCGAAGGCCTGTTTCTCGCCGCCAGCGAGCGTTACGACGTCATCATCATGGACCGGATGTTGCCCGGCAACATCGACGGCCTGGCGATCATCGAGACCCTGCGAAAAAGCGGCAACCGCACGCCGATTCTGATCCTGAGCGCGCTCTCGGACGTCGACGAGCGGATCAAGGGATTGAAGAGCGGCGGCGACGACTACCTGACGAAGCCTTTCGCGTTTGGCGAGTTGCTGGCACGGTTGGATGCCCTGAGCCGCAGGCTACAGGGCAGCAGCACCCAGACGACGCTCGATGTGGGCGATCTGCACATGGACCTGTTGTCCCGCAAGGCCTCGCGGGGGGCGCGGGCGATCTTGCTGCAGCCGCAGGAGTTCAAGTTGCTCGAGTATCTGATGCGTCATGCGGATCAGGTGGTCACCCGCACCATGTTGCTCGAGAACGTCTGGGACTATCATTTCGATCCCCAGACCAATGTGGTGGACGTGCACATCAGCAAGTTACGCCAGAAGATCGAGTCCGAGTCGGAGCGGCCGCTGCTGCGCACCGTGCGCAACGCCGGGTACATGCTGACGGCTGAGGGATGAACAAGCTCCTGCAATCGTCCGCTTTCACTCTGGCCACTGGCTATGTGGCTTTTGGTATCGCCGCGTTGATCCTTTTCGCGGCCCCTCTGTGGTATGCGTGGCAGGTGACGATTCAGGACGAGCGAGCGCAGCTGTTGCGCGTGGATTCGCAGCGTCTGACCGAAGTTTTTCGGCGCGATGGCGTCGAGGGCCTGACCAACTTCATCGAAACCCGAATCGGGATGCAGATAGCCGGCGAGAGAATCCTGGCGTTCACGGATCCCAGTCTGCATCCGTTGGCAGGCAACCTGGACGAATGGCCCACCGGTGTTCCGCTGCAGGCCGGCAGCTACTCGCTGACGATCACATGGTCCGGCAAGCCGGCGCAGGCCGTATTCGTGCACTCGATCTTGCCCGGCGGCTATCACCTTCTGGTCGGCAGGGACCAGGCGCTGTTTGCATCACTGCAGCCGCGCTTCTGGTACGGACTTGCGGCCGCTATCGTGGTGCTGTGTATCGCGGGAGTTCTCGGCGGCATCATGATCCGCCAGGCCGTGCTGCTGCGCGTAAACGGGATTCGCCAGACCGTGCAGGCGATCGTGCAGGGCGATTTGAGTCACCGGCTGCCCATTCAACACAGCGGTGACGAGCTCAACACGCTGTCGCGCACCATCAACGGCATGCTCGACCAGATCGAGCAACTCGTGCACGGCGTGCGGGACGTTTCCAACTCGATTGCACACGATCTGCGTACGCCGCTGGCCGAGCTGCGTTCGCGGCTGGAGGAATTGTCGCTGACGAAGCCCGATTCCGAAGAGACCTTCGCCGAAGTCGATGCGGCGGTGGCCGACGTCGATCGCGTGATCCGCATCTTCAACGCGCTGCTGCGGCTTGCGGAAATCGACAGCGGGATGCGGCGCTCGGGCTTCGTACAGATCAATGCGTCGGACATCGCGCGCCAGGCGGCTGAGTTCTACCAGCCCGCAGCGGAGCTGAAGGGTATCTCGCTGACGCTGCAGACACAGGAGCGCGGTCAGGAACCGATCATGACGCTGGGCGATCCAGTGCTGCTGGCGCAAGCGATCGGCAACCTCATCGACAACGCTCTCAAGTACACACCCGATCGCGGCTCGATCTGCGTAGGTGTGCGCCGACAACAGGACGGCACGATCGCGCTGAGCGTGGCGGACAACGGGCCCGGCATTCCGGATGAGGAGAAGCCCAAGGTCCCTGACCGGTTCTATCGCGGCGATGCGAGTCGTGGAACGCCCGGAGTCGGTCTCGGACTGACCCTGGTTGCTTCAGTGGCCAAGGTCCATGGTGGCGTGCTCGAACTCGGTGACAACCACCCGGGCCTGCGGGCACAAATGACTCTGATGGGAAGCGAGTCGCAGACGCTCGACGTTCGGGACGCCCAGGGGAAAGCGCGGGCTCACAGCCTCACGATGGCTGCCAGCTCTTCACCCACATGACGGTGCCGACTCCGGCGAGGGTCATTACGACCGAGCCGAGAAGGTGAACGGACGCGGCTCCCACCGCCCAGAGCCAGCGACCCTGCTGCAGCAGGACCACGACTTCCGCGGAAAACGTCGAGAAGGTCGTCAATCCTCCACAAAAGCCCGTGATCACGAACAGGCGCCATTCGGGCGTCAACATCGGCGTCAGGGCGAAGAACGCCATCGCGACCCCGACGATGTAGCCGCCGATCAGATTGGCGGCCAGCGTTCCGGGTGGAATGGCAGGGAAGTGCGCGTTCAGCTGCGTTCCGAGCCACCAGCGCAACAACGCTCCGAGGCTGGACCCCAAACTGATGGCGAAGATCGGTTTCCACATGGCTCTTTTGACGAATTTTATGTCACGTCTGTCGAATGTGTGAGACTTTCCGCTGCCCGGGGTCGAAAGGGTGCGTAATAATGCAAAAAGCCTTGACCTGATGGCGCACGATGATCCGATTTTCTCTCCGCACGGTCCTGCAAGCGTTCGCCGTCGGCACGGCGGCGATGTGTGCCGTCGTGGCGAACGCCGGGGCCGCTCCCGACCCGGCTGCCACCACTAATCCTGCCCGGACCCTGATCGACCGCGCCGTCATCGAGGTCCGCACGGACCCCGAGGCGAGCAGGCGGGACTCCGAAGGCGCCCTGTCGCTGTTGCAACGGCAGCCCGATGCCGACCTCGAAGTTCGGGCCCGACTCCTGCTGTGCGACTACCAGTCGGAACGTGATCCGGCCGCCGCCCGGCAGCAGATCGACCTTGCGACCGCCCTGTTGGCCAAGACCAGCCGGCAGGGACTGCGCGCCGGCCTTCTCAACTGTCAGGGCGAGATTGCCGAGACCGAAGGCAAGAACGCCAACGCTCGCACTGCCTACGAGCATGCGGTGACGGTCGCGACAGAAACGAACGATGACGAGATGCTCGCGCTGAGCCTCTTCGCACGCGGCTGGCTGCTCGGGTTGCAAGGCGAGTACGCATCCGGACTTGCCGATCTGCGGCACGCCGATGTGCTCTTCGAGAAGCTGAACAAGCCCATCCATGCGTTGACCACTCTCAACGGCATCGCGACGCTCTACAACAGGATGGGCGACTACGAGCAGGCGAAGCACATTTACACGCGCGCCCTCAAGGATCAGCGCGCGCAGAACATGTACCGCGAAGAAGCGGTGACGCTGCACAACCTGGGGCGTACGCACGAGTACCTCGGCGAATGGGACTTCGCACGTGAGGCCTTCGGGCAAGCGATGGAGATGGCCCGCCGCATCGGTTACGTCCGTGGCGAGGCGTACGCATTGAGAGGGCTGGCCGCTGTAGCCAACGCGTCAGGGGACCCTCGCGGGGCGCTCGATACTCTGAAGAAGGCGGCGGCTCTGCAGAGTCAGACACCGGACGAGCGCTTGCGCGCACAGATTCTGGCGACCCGTGGCGTCGCGCTGCACCAGCTGGAGCACCTGTCGGAAAGCGCTGCGGCGTTGGAAGAGGCTGCAACCATATTCCGCGGAGCCGATGCGCTCGTCGAGTTGAACTCGACCGACACCGAGCTTGCGGCCGTCTATGCCGCGATGGGCAACTGGCGCGCGGCGTTCGAGCGCCAGACCGATGCCAAGACCATCTCCGAGAAGCTGGCGAAAAACCAGATCGATCAGCGCTTCGCGACGCTGAAGATCGAGTTCGATACCGCCGCCAAGGAGAAAGAGAACGAAGCGTTGATACGTGAGAATCGCGCCGGCGAGCAGGCTCTGCTGCAGGCGCAGAGCGTGCGTCGGTTGCAGGCCGCGGTGATCGGGCTCACCGTCATTCTGGCCGGCTTGTTGGCGACGCTGGCGATCTACCAACACGGCAGCACTTCGCGCATGCGCAAGCTTGCGATGACGGACGAGCTCACCGGTGTGCCGAATCGCCGGGCCGTGCTCGCGCGTCTCGACCCGGTGTTGCGTGATGGCATGGCGCCGCCGTGCTCGATCCTCATCATCGACATCGATCATTTCAAGAACATCAACGATCACCACGGTCATCTCGTCGGCGACCAGGTGCTGAAGGTGGTGGCCGATCGGGTGAGCACCGGGGTTGCGGAGCCGGCGTTCTTCGGGCGTCTGGGCGGTGAAGAGTTCCTCATCGTGCTCCCGGGAACCGAGCTGACGGCGGCACTGGCAATCGCCGACCATTTCCGTGAGCGGATCATGTCGATGGATACCACTCGTTGGTTCGCCGACCGGCGGCGCATTACGGCCAGTGTGGGCGTGGCGACTTCAGCCCCGGGCGTGGATACGCCCAGCACCATGTTGCAGCGTGCGGACTCAGCCCTGTACGCTGCGAAGGGCAGCGGTCGCAATTGTGTGAGATCCGACCCTGACCTGACGCCGCGGCCTGTCGATTGGGCCCAGGACACGTTACTACCGCCGCGCATAAAGGTGACCTAGGTGGCTGATCAGTGGGGCGAGCGCCTGCCGCGCACGCTCGGACTGTTCAACTCCGTCACCATTCTCATCGGCGTAACGATCGGCAGCGGCATCTTCCGTGTGCCTGCGACCGTTGCCGACAAGCTCCACGACCCCAGATTGATCATTCTCTGCTGGCTCCTCGGTGGCGTCATCGTTCTTTGCGGAGCCCTGACACTCGGTGAGTTGGCTGCAGCCCTGCCACGCTCCGGGGGCATCTTCGCCTACCTGTTGGAAAGCTTCGGGCCGCTGACCGCGTTCGTCTTCGGCTGGACGGAGCTGGTGGTGATTCGGGCCTCTGCGCTGGGTGCGACCGCGACGATCTTTGCCGAGTACCTCGGTTATTTCGTTCCCTTATCCGCGCCTGAAATTCGCTATGTCGCCGCCGCTGCCATCGTGGTGATCGGCGCCATCAATTACCTGGGAGTCAAGCGCGCGGCCGCGGTGATGAGTGTGGCGACTTCCGCCAAGTATGCGGCGGTGTTGGTTTTGGGGCTGCTGGCATATACGGCAGCGAGCGGAAGCTTTGCGCACTATTACTCGATGGGGAGGGGTCCGATCGGGAGCGGTCCGGCCGGGAGTGGTCTGAGCGGCGCCGTGTCCGGCGGCCTCGCGCTGCTGGCGGCGGCTCTCGTTCCGGTGATGTGGACCTATGACGGGTGGGCCGACCTGTCGTTCATGGGGGGAGAGGTCCGCAATCCGCAGCGCACCCTGCCTCTGGCACTGGCGCTCGGTACGGCTTGCGTGGTTGCCGTGTACCTGATCGCGAACCTGGGATTTCTCTACCTGTTCGCCCCGGATCAGATGGGCGGCATGAAGCTGATTGCGGCCGAAGCGGCCGAGCATATCCCGCTGCTCGCCGGGTTCGGCGCCAAGGTCGTCGCGGGAATCGTCGTCGTCTCCGCCTTCAGCGGGCTCAACGGCTCGATGATGACGGGCCCGCGGATCTTCTTTGCCATGGCAGACCTTGGACTGTTCTTCAAGGCGGTGGCGCGGGTTTCGCCCCGGTTCCACAGCCCTTCGGTGGCCATCTGGCTCGCCACCGCCCTTGGGGTCGCGTACGTCCTCGCGAATGACTTCGCGGAACTGGCCGATCGCTTCGTCCTCGGCATCTGGCCCTTTTACGCGCTGGCCGTGGCCATCGTATTCGTTCTGCGGCGCACCCGGCCAGAACTGCCCCGACCCTACCGTGTCCCGGGCTTTCCCTGGGTCCCCGGGCTGTTCCTGCTGGCCTCCGCGGGGCTGATCGGCGGCTCGCTGTGGAGCGATCCCGGCAATACGGGCGTGACGTTTGCGATCATCGCGGCCGGTGTCCCGGTTTACTACCTCTGGAAAAGATGGAATAACATGGGGAATGCGCGCCCTTAACCGTCAACCGATGCGCCGCGGTCTCGCGGCCCTCACTTCCGGTGTCATTGCCCTCGGCACGACACTCCTGACAATGATCTGCGCTGCCGCGGTTGCCGCCCCACCAGGGGCCGGACTGTTCGGCTTCAGCCCCGACACCGCAACCGGCGAGCAGGCGCTCGAGCAACGCTTCGATTCCCAGCTCGACCCTGTGGAGATGACCGGGTGGCTGCAGAGCCTGTCCTCCCAAGCCAACCAGGTCGGGTCGCCCCACAACAAGGCCAATGCCGAATGGGTGCGCGACCAGCTCCGCAAGTGGGGTTGGAACGCCGAGATCGAGCAGTTCGACGTGCTGTACCCGACACTCGAGCACCACTCGCTCGAGCTCACGGCCCCCACTCACTTCACAGCCGCCCTGAGCGAGCCCCCGGTCGCCGGCGATGCAACCTCGGCCCGCACCGACGGGATGGCTCCCTACAACACATATGGCGGCGATGGCGACGTCACCGGCGAGCTGGTCTACGCGAACTATGGAATGGA
>FTEY01000515.1_pt1 | contig 23805 bp, 22 predicted proteins | sample 1640321 | NCBI WGS metagenome assembly FTEY01 (sample SAMEA3914816, study PRJEB12502) | metagenome | biome: forest; material: soil | place: USA | collected 2011-09-16 | depth 0.3 m
CAGCTGTGAGTGCCACGTTGCGACCAGGACGAAGATCACCAGCAGCAGTGCCGTCCAACCCCTGGCGATCCACGACACGACCGTCGCGTGATCGAACGATTGCAATGTCAACAGTGAGACCACGAACCACACCGACAACAACACGAGGGCGATCGACGTGACACGCTGGCTCCACCAGTGGTGAACACCTTCCTTGGCGGATCCCAGGCCCAGAACCCGACCCAACGGGCTGCGCAGGCTCATGGCGCGCGTGCTCCGGGGCAGAACGCCCAGTAGATGAATATCGCCGTGAGCAGCAGGCTCACCACGATGACGACGCTCGCGCTACGTTTGGATTGGGCCTTTTCCATGTACGAGCCCGTATCCCAGATGAGATGCCGGATGCCGGCAATCAGGTGATACGAGAACGCAAACAGCAGGACGGCATAGAACAGTTTGAAGATGCCGAGAGACAGCACCTCACGGGCCTGAGCGTATTCGCGCGGCCCTCCCGCGACTGCCATGAGCCAGTACGCCAGGATGATCGTCCCGACCGACAGGAGAATGCCTGTGATGCGGTTGGCGAAGGAGGTAATGAACGTGTACTGGAATTTGTACACGAACAGGTGAGGAGACAGCGGTCTTTCAGCCATGCTTGCCATTACGCCAGCGCGGCCCGGGGCCGCCGCTTAGCTCCGGTTACTCTCTAAAAGTCGACGCAGCGACCGTTGCGCTCCCAGTCTCCGTAACGAGTCGGCTCGGGTCCAGCGGGACCTCCGATCTCGCGCGGCCTTGATACGTCGACCTGGCGCGCCATTATTGAAGGGGCGGGCGTCGTAGACTGGGTGAGCGGTTGGGCGGGCGCATCCTTTTCGGGATGCTCCGCGCCCGGATCGGCGGTATTGCGCATACGAAGCGCGAGTTTGCCAGAAATCGCGCCTCAGGACCACCGGAAACCTCTTTAGAAACAACGCGCAAGCTCATGACAAACGAACCCACATGCGGTGCGCCAATTGTCGGCGAGGTGCTGGCGCTCGACCATTTGGGTGTGCTGCGCGCTCACGGCACTGATGTCGTTCGCTTTTTGCAGGGGCAACTGTCGCACGACGTCTCGAAGCTCAGCCCCCAGCGCTCGCTTCTTGCCGGCTATCACAACCCCCAAGGTCGCGTGATCGCCGTGCTTCGGCTCGTGTACGCGGCTGCCGACGACGTGCTCGCAATTCTTCCTCGCGAGCTGATTCCGGTCGTGATCTCACGTCTATCGAAGGTTGTCCTTCGTGCCAAGGTAAAGATCGCTGATGCCTCCACAGAATGGGTGGTGAGCGGCCAAATCGAGTCAACCACGCGCGCGTCGGGCGGCACGGCGCAGGCAGCAGGCACTGTCTCCACGCCCTGCGCGGCGCTGGCAATCCGCGTGGACGCATCCCCTCGCGTCCTCGTCCTCGAACACCTCCCGACCACCGGCGACCGTCCGCGCGGAGATCTCGACGTCTGGCGCCGGCTCGATATCGCCGCAGGTTTGCCACAGGTCTACGCGTCGACATCCGAAGAGTTCGTCGCGCAGATGCTCAACCTGGATGTGCTGGATGGCATCGCGTTCGATAAAGGCTGCTACACCGGCCAGGAAGTGATCGCGCGTGCGCACTATCGAGGGAAGGTAAAGCGGCGGTTGCAGCGGTTCGTGACTACGGCTGCGTTCGCCGCCACCGGTGCCCAGCTCCCCGCCACCGGCGCCCCTTTCTCGCCGGGCGCGAATGGCCGCCTGGCTGACGGGCGTTCTTTCAAAGTGGTGGACGCCGCTCGGCTCCCGGATGGCCGCGTCGAATTTCTTGCAGTCACCCCCGTCGTCCCGGGCACAGCCGACGAGTCAGGGAGTGCTGAACCCGTGACTGCCGCTGATTCTCTCCCGCTCCCCTACGAGCTTCCCGTCTAGAGATCGACGAGCTCGACCTCTCCTGGCTTGATCTCGCGGGCCAGGAATCGGCTGCCGATCCGGACGAAGCGGTCGACGGAGTCTGTGGCGAGGAAACGCACGTCGGGCGACCGCGCGTCGAGCGGCGCGGGAGACCGTGCCTGCGCTACTCGCAGCAGATTCTCGTCTGCCAACCTACCCCGCACCGCGTGAGCAGTCGTCGCTGCGGAGTCGACTATCCGCACGCGGTCACCGACGACCGCGCGAATCGAGTCGGCCAGCATGGGGAAATGTGTGCAACCCAACACCAGCGTATCTGGCACTTCCGCTGCGCCAAACAAGGGCCCCAAGTAGTGACGTACGACTGACTCGGCAATCGGTCCGTCACACAGCCCCTCTTCTGCCAAGGCCACGAACAGAGGTGTTGGAACCGCAGTAACCCGCGACTCCGGGCGACGTCGTTTGATCGCCTGCTGGTAGGCGCCTCCGCGGACAGTCCCTTCGGTGGCAATCACCGCAATGTTCCCGGTTGGTGACGCGAGACATGCCGCATCCGCACCCGGCTCGACTACTCCCACCACCGGCAAGTTGGCGACGTGCTTTCGTATTTCTGAAAGGCCGACCGCCGAAGCCGTGTTGCAAGCGATGACCAGACACTTCACATGGTGTCTGGACAGCGCCTCAGCGGCCTGCACGGAGTAGCGCGCAACGGTCTGCGCACTTTTGGTCCCATATGGGAGCCGCGCGGTATCGCCGAGATAAATGAAGCGCTCGCCCGGCAGCTCCGCCGTGAGAGCTTTCAGAACGGTCAGCCCACCCACTCCGGAGTCGAACACTCCGATCGGCGCGTCAGTCGCAAGCATGTGATGCTAGCCGGGCGCTCACACCCCGGCACTACGCTCCTCAACACGCGAGTCCGCAAAGAACGCGGCCGCCTGATCGACCCGGACTTCCAGGCCGGCAGACGGAGGCATCCCTTGTTCGAGCGCCCGAACAAACTCGGGGTCCGCCGACGACGCTCGCTCCGGATCATTGAGCACGGAGAAGCCGCGCGCGAGTTCCTGACCCGCGAGGAAGAACCCGAACCGATCGGTCAGGAACGGATCGGCGTCGTTGGGACGGGCAGCAGGGGAATACTCAGATGGATAGGCCTGAACGAATGTTGGATCCAACAGCGTGCGCGCCGCGGTGGAGTCGAAGATCGCCATCTGCAGCCGACCGGCGCCGGCATCCGCGGGAGGGGGCAGACTGAGTCGCTCACACACCGTCCGCAGGTACGTGATATCCCGCAGCGACAACGGATCGATCCCTGGATTGTTGGCAATGATCGCCTGCTCGACGGTCAGGCGACGGAAGGGCTTGCCAAGGGAGTACTGCCTGCCTTGGAACTCGAGCTGCTCCCGGCCGTGGACCGTATCGGCCAGGCCGCGCACCGCCTTTTCGATCCACTCCATCAGATCGCGATAGTCAGCGTAGGCCAGATAGACCTTGAGTGTGTTGCCGGCCCACGGGCCATCGCCCGGGGCGGCGGCCTCGTGCGCGTTACGGCTGATCTCGTACACGCGGTCGAAAGCCTTCACCACCGCCGGCGCGGCGGGACTGCCCGGATGGGGCTGCAGCGTTCCGACCTCCATCTCGAGGAATTCGAGGGAGTCCAGGAAGTCCCGCAGATAGCGCACGACTCGAGCGCGCGTGCGAATGCGCACCCGGCCGTCGCCGCCATGGTCGACACCCGGGCCGACCCCGGGACCGACACTTGGCCAGGTACCCGACAAGGGTCGCAACGACTTGACGAGCATCCGCAAGCCATCGACGCGAACGGCCAACTCGCCGTCGCTCCCGCGAAACAGCACCCCACCGGCGCCGATGATGTCGCCGACGTCCCACTCCTTCGACGCGGAGAAGACTGCGCCCAACAGCTTCGGCTGCAACTGCAGAGCGATCTGGCCACTGCGATCGGCGATCCGGATGGAGGCTCGCTGACCGGTCACCTCCCGTGACAGGATTCGTCCGCCCACGTGCACGCGGGCTGGGTTGGCGTCGAGCCACGCCGCATCGCGATCGCCGAAGGCCGCCTGCAGCTGGCCGGCCAACGCATCGCGGCGAAAGTCATTCGGATACGGATTCCCCACGGCGCGCAGCGCAAGGAGCTTCGCCCGGCGTGCGGCGACTTCGCTTGCGTCTTTGGCGGTTTCAGAATCTTTGGCGTCTGTCATGCGCTTGCGTCCAACACCCGGCCCTTACAGGCCGGCCTTCAGAGATGCCTCCAGGAACTGGTCCAGGTCGCCATCGAGCACCGCAGTGGTGTTACCTACTTCCACCCCGGTGCGCAGATCCTTGATGCGCGACTGATCGAGCACGTACGAACGGATCTGGTTGCCCCAGCTCACGTCTGACTTCGAGTCTTCCAGAACCTTCGCCGCGGCGTTGCGCTTGTTGACCTCGAGCTCGTACAGCTTGGCTTTCAACATCTTCATCGCCGTCGAGCGGTTCTTGTGCTGGCTACGCTCATTCTGGCAGGCGACCACTATCCCTGTCGGCATGTGGGTTATACGTACAGCGGACTCGGTCTTGTTGACGTGCTGTCCGCCGGCGCCCGAGGAGCGGTAGACATCCGTCCTCAGATCCGCGGGATTGATGTCAATTTCGATGTCGTCATCGACCTCGGGCGACACGAACACGGAAGCGAACGAGGTGTGCCGGCGATTACCGGAGTCGAACGGCGACTTTCTGACCAACCGGTGAACACCGGTCTCCGTTCGCAGCCAACCGTATGCGTAATCGCCTTTGAACTCGACGGTGGCGCTCTTCATCCCGGCCACTTCACCCGCGTTGGAGTCGATCACTTCGCAGGAGAAGCCGCGCGCTGCCCCCCAGCGCAGATACATGCGCAGCAGCATCTGCGCCCAATCCTGAGCTTCGGTGCCGCCGGCGCCCGCCTGAATGTCCAGGAAGGCGCTGTGCGAGTCCATCTCGCCACGAAACATTCGCTTGAGCTCGAGGTTCCGGACCTGGCCCTCGAGTTTGCCGGCGTCGGCCTCGATGTCTCGCGCCGCCGCCTCGTCGTTCTCGCCTTCGGCCAGCTCGAGCAGCTCGACCGCATCGGACACGCCTTTCGTGGCGCGATCCATCTCCCCGACATCGGCAATCAGCCTGGCACGCTCGCGTCCGAGCTCCTGGGCCTTCTCCTGATTGCCCCAGACCGCCGGATCTTCCAGCTCGCGACTTACCTCCTCGAGCCGTTCCTTCTTGCTGTCGTAATCAAAGAAACCCCCGTAGCGAGCCCATCCGGTCGCCGAGGTCTTTGAGGTGTCGCTTGAGCTGATTGAGTTCCATGCGGGACGCTTGTGCGGTCGAAGGGGGCCGAATGCTAAAGCACCCCGGCCAATCATGCTATTGCAGCCGGCAAAAACCACGCCCAAGAAAGTGAGACAAGGGCCGGCGGCCGTGGCCCGGCACGGCCGCAAAAGCGCCGCAGGCGACTTTTGTGCCTGTCCGTCCCTGGACGGCACCCTTCGGGTCGACCTTCGGTCGGCCAAACGCGCTCCCGGCGCGTTTGTGCCAATAAAATCAGCGCGCCGGCAATATGTGATCCACCAGCAACTGCAGCCGCCGCTCTCCCTGGTACTCATTGACGTCCAGCCGGTAGACCAGCTGCACCGCCCCTTCGGGAGCGACGAACTGCGCCCCGGGATCGATGTGGTTGAAGGCGATGGCGTCGAAGGAGCGACCGGTAGGTGGAACCTCCACCCACATCTTCAAGTGCCGGTCGCCGACCACCCGGCTGTTGCGGATCGCGAACACACCATCGAAGCAAGGCTCTGGAAACGCCTGCCCCCAAGGCCCCCCTGCGCGCAACGCGTGGGCAGTTTCCAGCGCAATTTCGTCAATCGCGAGTTCGCCGTCCGTTTCCACCGCATCGGAGCCGGAGGTGCGGACCATCCAACGCGTCACTTCGGCGTCAAAGGCATCCGCGAACGGATCGAGGAGATCCCGCTCGAGCGTCAATCCCGCCGCCATCGCGTGACCGCCAAAACGGCTGATCAACTCCGGGTGGCGAGCCGCGATCGCATCGAGCACATCGCGAATGTGCACTCCCGCTACTGAGCGTGCGGAACCCCGCAACTGACCGTCTCCGGCCAAGGCAAATGCGATCACCGGTCGCCTCAGGCGCTCCTTCACTCGACTCGCAACCAACCCGACCACGCCCTGGTGCCAGGACTCGTCGAACAAACAAACACCGCTGCGTTGCCGCACGCGGGGCATCGGCTCCCGTAGGGCGCGCACCGCGGCGAGGGCCTCCCCCTGCATTCGAGCTTCGATTGCCTTGCGTTCCACGTTGAACTGCTCGAGCCGTGCGCTCGTGCTGCGCACTTCGACGGGATCGTCCGCGAGCAGGCACTGAATCCCGATGCTCATGTCATCGATCCGACCCGCCGCGTTCAAACGCGGGGCAACGGAAAACGCGAGGTCGGCGGCCGTCAAATCGACGCCGCCCCGACCGGCCAGCTCGAGCAGCGCCAGAATCCCAGGCACACAGCGGCCGGCGCGGATTCTTTTCAAACCCTGTGCCACCAGAACACGGTTGTTCAAATCCAGCGGCACGACGTCCGCCACCGTCCCCAACGCCACCAGATCGAGAAACTCTGCAACGCCAACGGCTCCCGGAGGAGTCAGTCCGAGCTCATCGAGCCGCCGCTTCAGTGCCGCCATCACGTAGAAGGCGACACCCACTCCGGCAAGCGCCCGACTGGCGAAGCGGCTCCCGGACAGATTGGGATTGACGAGGACGTTCGCGGCCGGAAGCTCGGCCCCCGGCAGGTGATGATCGGTGACCAGAACATCGATCCCACGGCTTCGCGCCGCCGTCACTCCGGCGACACTCGAAATTCCGTTGTCGACCGTGACGATAAGTGTCGGGTCGCGCGTTGCCGCGAGCGCTACGATCTCTGGTGTCAGCCCGTAACCAAACTCGAATCGGTTGGGGACCAGGAAGTCGACCGATGGAAATCCCCAAGCGCGCATGGCGCGCATCATCAACGCAGTGCTGGTCGCTCCATCCGCATCGAAGTCGCCGATGATCAGGATTCGACCTGGCATGCGGTGCTTCAGCAGAACGTCGACCGCGGCCGGCACGCCCTCGAGCGTTCCGACGGGAATCATCCGTTCCAGGGAGATATCCAGATCGGCGTGGGATCGCACGCCCCGCGACGCGTACACGCGATCGAGGACGGGATGGAGGTTTCCGCCGATCACGGCGTTACCGCCGTCCTTGCATTCGCGTCGCACGATCCTCAGCGTCGTCATCGCAATGCCTCGAAGCCCGCGCGAGGCCGACACCACAATCGCAAATGATCGCGGCTGCCGTACACCAACCGGCGATCGTTGGCGATGAGCGTCGCCTGTCCCAGGTGTCCGCGGCGCACGGCTCGGATCGCAGGCTCGAGGAAGCGGCGATCGAGCTCGGCCATCGCGTCCACCAGAGTCCAACGGGAATTCGCTCGCAACACCGGCCCGACTTCCATCGCGATCAGGAGATTCGCGCCGGCAGAATAGCCCAACGCTCGTTCGAGCGTGTCGGGTAAAGGATGACACTCGAGACCCGCCAGGCGCGCAAATCCGTTCAATGTGGAATCGGAGCCAAATGCCACGACGGCCTGCCGCACACTCGCCGTTTGACTCTCGAGGTGCTCCACTCTCGAGCCACCCCATATCCACAAGGTGCTAACCGGTGACTCACCTCTCGCCGCACGACCCCGATTCAGCGGGTGATCGTGTAACCACAACTCCATCTCGGCGCCGAGCCGCCTCAACGCCGAAGCGCCCGCTCCGTCCGGAAGAGCTTTCGCCACGTCCTCGCCGACGATTCGCGCGGGCTCGACAGTGTTCGCGAGCTGCCCCTCAGCCGCGAACAGCAGCGCCTCTCCAGATTCGAGCGACACCAGCGTGAATCCGGAACCCTCGAAGGTGCGATTGAAGTCGGCGGTCAGCGATGCCAGCTCGGCTGAAGCCAGACGCAGGATGCTGCGGCGATCGAGGTGAAGTGTGGTCAGCCCGGCTGCCAGGTACAGCGGCGTGGCCAGCCACACTGTGGGGGCGTCCGCTGGCGCACGGACGCCGACCGAGGCGACCGCCGCGGGAGCAAGGGCGGCGAACTGCAGCGCCCCCATGGCTTGCGCGACCGCGTGACGCCAACCCTCCGGACACGCCGCGTGGGCGCCGAACCGAGCCCACGAATCGAGGCCCGGCGACCCTGAAGGCGTCGACCCGACGGACTTCCGATCCCGGTCGCCAGGGAGATAAAGGTCAGCAAGGACAATGACGAGTTCGCGCACCAAGCGCTATCGTACTGAAACGCACTCATGAAATTCACACTCGAAGGCAATTCCGGCGTGCACCTCGTCCGCTCCTACGCGGCCGGGGAGATTCGCATCGGCGAGCGCGTGCTCCGTTCGAGCTGCATCGTCACGGCCGACACGCTCATCGAGAACTGGGAGCCCTCCACCCTCGCCGATCTTCAACCAGCGCACCTGGACAAGATCTTCGCGCTGGCTCCCGAGGTCGTGCTTCTTGGCACGGGAATGAGTCAGGGGTTTCCCTCCGCTGCAGTGCGCGCGGCATTCACTGAACGTCGGATCGGCCTCGAAGCGATGGATCTCGGCGCGGCGTGCCGGACCTACAACGTCCTGGTCGGCGAGGAACGGAAAGTCGCCGCGGCGTTGCTGTTGGGTTGAGCGCAGCCGCCAAAAACCACGCTTTTTGGCGGCGGCAACGGAGCTGATGTCCGGCCAAGCGCCGCAGGCGTATTGGCCCAAATGAAAAAGGGCGCCCTGTAAGGCGCCCGGAAGAAGACACAGGGTGGAGTAAAGCTCAACCAACCCACAATTATTCGAAGCTGACAGACTCGAACAACTGCGTTCTTTTTTCTTCTTCTCGCCGACTTCTTATTGCTCTTCTTCTTCCCCCTCCTCCCTGTGTCTTCTTCCGGGCCCTCGTCTTGAAAACCCGTGTCGGCTATGCGCGACAGGGAACATGTTAAACGCCTCCGAGATTGGCGCGCAAGCTCTTTGACGTAGTTAGGTATTTTCCGCGACTCGGGCCTGCCTCGAGGGATCGGCACTATCTGTTGTGCCTTGTTATCTCAAGGTTTTTGGCAGTGTTTTCCGCAGCCGCCGGCGCACTGCCACTGCGAGCCGCATCACTCTCAATTCAATCAATCAGTTAAGAAGTAAACCTCATGCCATTCCCCCAAGCATCGGCACGAAGGCCACGGGACCCAGGGACTCGCGCTCGACGCGTTGCTCTTTGCGAGTGAACCGGATGAGTTGCTGCTCGCCCTCCGCGCCGATCGGTACGAGCAACCGCCCGCCGACGTTGAGTTGCTTGATCAGCTCCTCCGGAACGGTCAGTGGAGCTGCGGCCACGAGGATTCCATCGAACGGGCCCTGGGTCTTCCAACCCAGGAAGCCATCGCCATGGCGGAAGCGCACGTTGCGAATCCCGAGCTCCTTGAGGCGCTCCTTCGCGCGCTTGAACAGCGGCTCGATTCTTTCGATGGTGGCGAGCTTGGTAACCAAAGGCGCCAGGACCGCCGTCTGGTAGCCGCAGCCGGTCCCGACCTCCAGGACGTTCCGCAGCTCCGGCCCGTCGAGCAGGGCCTCGGTCATCCGCGCAACGATGTAGGGCTGGGAGATCGTCTGACCGAAACCGATCGGCAGCGCGGTGTCCTCGTAGGCCCGGCTCCCCAATGCTTCGTCGACGAAAATATGCCGCGGAACGTTCCGCACCCGGTCGAGCACCACCGCGTTCTTGATTCCCTGATCCCGCAGTCGTTGCACCAACCGGTCCCGGGTGCGCGCCGAAGTCATGCCGATCCCGGCGAAGCGCAGATCAGTCATTGACGCCTTCCAGCCAGGCCTCCACGACAGGCAGTGCCGCGTGGCGCGTAAGGTCGATCTGCAAAGGCGTCACCGAAACGAAGCCGTTGAGCACCGCCTCGAAGTCGGTCCCCGGACCCGCATCCTGTTCGGCACCCGCAGGACCGACCCAGTAGACCGGACGGCCATGGGGATCCTTCGCGGGGACGATGGGCTCCGAGCGATGCCGGTTGCCCAGGCGCGTGGAGCGAAAGCCCTTGAGCTGGTCGAACGGGACGTCCGGCACGTTGACGTTCAGGATCAGCGTGCCCTGTTGCAGCGGCTTGGTGACAAGTTGAGCCACCAGCCGACGGGCCACCTCCGCGGCCGTTTTGAAGTGCCGGGTCGCGCTCTTGGGTGTATTGCACAGCGATACGGCGATGGTGGGCAGTCCCAGGAACCGCCCCTCGATGGCGGCCGCCACCGTCCCGGAGTACAGCACGTCATCCCCGAGGTTCTCGTTGTCGTTGATGCCCGAGACGACGAGGTCGTGCTCGAAGTCGAACAGTCCCGAAACGGCGAGGTGCACGCAGTCCGTCGGCGTGCCCTGCACGAAGTACACGTTGGGCTCGCTCGCCTCGAAGACCCGTAGTGGGACATCAAGCGTCAGCGAATTGCTGGCGCCGCTTCGATTGCGGTCCGGGGCCACGACCGTCACATCGCCCAAGGTCGACAGGGCCTCCCGCAGGGCATTGATACCCGGCGCACGGTAGCCGTCGTCATTGGAGACCAGGATCTTCACGCGAATCTTCGAGAAACTGCCAGGCTGGAGCCCTCCGAGGGCGCGTCACTATACTCAATGAGTTTCCGCGGAGGTAGCGTGAAGTCGGAAGCCGACGAGGACGACGTAAAGGCGTTTCGCGACGCGGTTCGAGGGGTCAAGCCACTGTCCAGTGAGCCCCAAGCCCCAGCGTCACGGAAGCCTCAGCCGCGCGCTCGTTTTACTCGGGCGGATCGTCACGCGGTCCTGCGCGAAAGCTTGTCCGGCGGCGTAGACGACCCCACCCTCGCAAGCGGCGAAGAACTCGCTTTTCACCGCGGAGGCCTTCAAAGCCCGATCCTTAAGAAACTCCGCCGCGGACAGTATCGAGTGCAGGCGGAGATCGACCTGCACGGTCTGAACGTCGCCGACGCCAAGCAGGCGTTGCGAGCCTTTCTTGTCGAGGCGATCACCCGCGATCTTCGCTGCGTCCGGGTGATCCACGGGAAAGGCCTGCGATCCGGTCATCGCGGCCCGGTATTGAAGAGTGCAGTGAGTGGATTGCTGAGACGCACCGGTGCAGTCGTGGCATATGTATCGGCGAGACAGGTTGATGGCGGGACCGGCGCGGTTTACGTGCTGCTCTCCCCGTCTTGAGTGGCTTCGGCATCGACGACTTCTCGTAGTACGCTCGTGGCGAAGCTACCCTTCCCGAGTCTGAAGGCCAGAAACACTGTGCCCTCATCCTCCCTTCTCCATTCAAGATCGCGCACGGCCAGACGAAGCGCTCGGCGCTCCTGATCCATCCCCGCCTGCTCCACCAAAGAGCACTCGCGTGGAAACTGTGCGGCGACGGCGGTTTCCACCGCAACGACTCGATCGCGCGAGGCCGGGACGCCTCTCCCCCACAGGGGACCCGTCGGGTGAATGTCCAGCGCCACGCATCGCGTGGAAATCGCCTCATCCACTGCGTCCACGGGAAACACGGTGCCCCGGCCATCGAGGTTCGCGATATCCCCCACTTCCATTCGACTCCAGGTCCCCTCGCGAACACGATGAGCCGCGACGGCGTTGAATACCAGGCTTCTGGCAGCCGACAGCACGAAGCCCCGCTCGGGAGGGCGCAAGTCGCGAACGTCGTCCGGGATGCGTGACAGGTTGCCGCCTTCGCGCCCGAACCTCTGGGCACCGAAGTAGTTCGGCACGCCGTGACGACCGATCCCCTCGAGTCGCGTACGCAAAGCCGCGTCATCAACTGACATGCCGCGAATGCGAATCAGGAAACGGTTGCCCGCCAGGGCTCCCCGCGGAAGTTTGCGCGTGTGCTCATGCGCTTCGACAACCTCGAACCCATCACCCGTGACGGTCTTCCACTGTTCCAGAGTGACCGCGGACCTCGGCACACTGAACCACTGCAGGGCCACGGCTCGACGGTCCTTGAGGCCCGCATATCCGACGTCGAAGGGTCGGCAGTGGGCCGTTCGGCCTAACGACTTGGCGACCCATTGGGTGTTGGCGTCCCGTTTGCGGATTTTCAGCAGGACGTGCTGGCCCGTGCCGGCGGGCGCGAATCCGAGGTCTTCCTCGACGATGAAGTCTTCAGGCTCGGCACGAATGATGCCGCTGGCCAGCGGCGCGCCGTGGGCGCGGGGCGGATCAAGAGCCTCGGCTGCAGTCACACCGTCACTCTTCAAGCAACAACACCACGGCCTGCGCGGCGAGTCCTTCCTTGCGACCCAGGAAGCCAAGCTTCTCGGTCGTGGTTGCCTTGACGTTGACTCGGTCCTCGGCTACCGCCAGAAGAGTCGCGATCTGCCGCCGCATTTCATCCCGGATGGGCGCGACCTTCGGAGCCTCGGACAACACGGTCACATCCGCGTTGCCCACCCGCAGCTTCCTCGCCTTCAGCATTTCGACGATGGTCCGAACGAACTGCTGGCTGTCAGCGCCCTTCCAGCGAGGATCCGTATCCTTGAAATGCTGGCCAATGTCGCCCAGCCCAGCCGCGCCGAGCAACGCATCGCAAAGGGCGTGGAGAACCACATCGCCGTCGGAGTGCGCGACAACGCCTTGTGAGTGCGGGACGCGAACGCCCCCGAGCATCACGAAGTCGCCGGGGCCGAAGGCGTGTACGTCAACGCCAAATCCGACTCTCATTTCTTCCGCTCCGCCAGCAGGGCCGCTGCGATCACCAGGTCCGCGGCCGAGGTGATCTTGATGTTGGCGGCCGACCCTTCGACCACCTGCGGCCGGTCTCCGAGCCACTCCAATGCCTGGGACTCATCGGTAGGCGCACGACCGGCCGCAGCGGCGGAATCCAGCGCCTCGCACAAACGCCCGTAACGAAACATCTGCGGAGTCAGCGCACGCCACAGACCGGAACGATCCACTGTACGCGTGATCATGTACATGTCGCTGGCGGCGGTAAGCGTGTCTGCGGGATTGGGAGCGTCAGTAGCCTTGAGCGTATCGGAGGCGGGCGCTGCAAGAATTCCGCCGATGGGATGAAATGCCAAACGCGACAGCAACCTGTCCAGATCCTCAGAGGGCAAGCACGGTCGGGCGGCGTCGTGTACCAGCACCCAGTCGTCCGGCTGCGCTCGGCGAGAAAGCGCCGTCAGGGCATTTCTCACTGACCCGCTACGTGTGCCGCCTCCGGTTACTGTCGTGACACTCGGCACCTTTGCGGCGACCTTGGCCCAACGCACATCGTCTGCCGCCAGCGCTACCACCATTCCCGAGCATCGTGTGTCGCGGATGAAGGGCGCCAATGACCATTCGAGCACCGTACGTCCGTGAATGGTCGCGTATTGCTTCGGAACGGCATCGCCAAAGCGGCGGCCCACACCCGCCGCAGGCACCACTAGCCAGTAATGCATGGAGGTCGTCTTCCGGGCTTAGCGAGAAGCCGTTCGAGTGGCAGGGTGCGACGGATCGGGAGCCGACACTTCAGTTCGACCCGGTACGACCTGATAGAAGGTTTCGTGGCTGGCAATCATGCCCAGATCGCTGCGGGCCCGCTCTTCCAGGGCGTCCATACCGGTCTTGAGGTCGCGGACTTCGGCGGCAAGCTGGCGGTTACGCTCGACGCGCTGGTCGTTGTCGCCCCGTTGCACCGCCACGTCGTGCTGCAGGCGTTGGACTTCGCGAACGCCATCGCTCGAGAGCCAGATGCGGTACTGCAGGAGTACCACGACGAGAACCAAGGCTGCCGCAAGCCACCTCATTGGCCGAACAGCCTATCATCTTTCATTGGAAAAATCGGCCTGCGGCCATTTTTCGGACATCGCCTGATTTCCGCCGGCCCTGGTTCGATTGCCGATTCCGGGCGTGGTTTTTGCCGGCTGCATCGGCGCGAGCGTGCCACGGCCGCCTTCACGGCGACACGCCAGCGTCTCAAGCTTTGTTGGAAGCGGTGCGGGGGGAACTCAGCTTCGCCTCCATCCACTGACGGATGCGACGCGCGTCGGCTACCCGGGTGTAACGCCCGTAGGAGTTGAGCAGAACCATCACGACATTGCGGCCATCGATCACCGTCTTCATCACCAGGCACTTGCCGGCCTCGGAGATGTAGCCGGTCTTCTGCACGACGATGTCCCAATCCGGATTGCGTACCAGGGAGTTCGTGTTGCGGAACTCGACGATCCGGCGTCCGACGGGAACCGAGTAATTGGTATCCGTCGAGAACTCACGAATGGTCGGGTCATGGGAGGCGGCGTTCACCAGCTTCACCAGGTCCTCGGGGCTGGCGACGTTGTCGCTGGACAGCCCGACGGGGTCGACGAAATGAGCGCTGGTCATTCCGAGGGCCTTGGCCTTGGCGTTCATCGCCTCCACGAACACCCCGAGCCCGCCCGGATAGGTGCGTCCCAGGGCATGGGCCGCCCGGTTCTCGGAGGCCATCAGGGCCAGGTGGATCAGGTCGCCGCGCGGCAGGGTCGTGCCGATCGCCAATCGCGAGGCGGCCCCCTTGTGGAGACTGCGATCCTCGTTGGTGACCTGGATCGGCTGGTCCAGAGGCAGCTTGGCGTCCGCGATGACCAGGGCGGTCATCAGCTTGGTAATGGAGGCGATCGGGGCGGCAGTCGTCGCGTTCTTGGAGTACAGGACGGAGTCGGCGGAGGAGCTCTCGTCGACCACCAGCACCGAGGCCGACCGCAGGCCGGGGTCATCGGCGGTGGTTCTGACATGATGGCGGTGACGGGTCGCGGCGTCCGCGGTTCCCGCGAGGGCCATCATGACCGCAATACCCAGCCAGGCGCCCAACCGCACCCGCGAGCCAGCCCGCGAAGACCGGCGCTTCACTCCACCGGTCACTCCACTAATCGCTCCTCTGGCCATCGGAACGCGCCGCCTCGTTATGTTTGATTGCTCTACGAGCGAGTGTACCAAAGCATAACGCGTCCGGTGGCTCGGCGATCCGCAGGGTTACGTGACGGACCGCATGCTTTTGTTTAGGTGCAGGCGGCAAAAACCACGTTTTTTGCCGCCGACAACGGCGCAGATGTCCGACAAACGCGCCGGGAGCGCGTTTGGACGACCGGAGGTCGGCCCGAAGGGTGCCGTCCAGGGATGGACAGGCACAGCAAGCGCCGCAGGCGACTTTTTCTAGATTTTCACCGGAAAGGCGTCCCGGCCGGCGTAGCGCACCTTGCCGATCTCGGCTTCGATGCGCAGCAGCTGGTTGTATTTGGCCATGCGGTCGGAGCGGGACAGCGAGCCGGTCTTGATCTGCGTTGCGGCTGTCGCCACCGCGATATCCGCAATGGTGTTGTCCTCCGTCTCGCCGGACCGGTGGGAGACCACGGAAGCATAGTGAGCCTGGTCGGCCATCTCGATTGCGGCCAGCGTCTCGGTGAGCGTACCGATCTGGTTGACCTTGATCAGGATGGCATTGGCGATGTGCCGGTCGATGCCCTCCTTCAGGATCCTGGTATTGGTCACGAACAGATCGTCGCCGACCAGCTGGATCTTCTCGCCCAAGGCCTTGGTCAGCAGCCCCCAGCCCTCCCAGTCACCCTCGCTCATACCGTCTTCAACGGTCACGATCGGATACTTCGCGACCAGATCCGCGAGGTACCTGCTGAACTCGGCCGAGGTGAACGAGCGCTGCTCGGCCTCGAGCTCGTACTTCCCGTTCTTGAAGAACTCGGAGGATGCGACATCGAGTCCCAGGTAGATGTCCTTGCCGACTTTGTAGCCGGCCTTCTCGATCGCCTGGAGGATGATCCCGAGTGCCGCCTCGTTCGACTCGAGATCAGGCGCGAAGCCGCCTTCGTCGCCCACCGCGGTGGTGAGACCGCGGTCGTTGAGGATCTTCTTGAGCGCATGAAAGACCTCCACGCCGTAGCGCAGGGCCTCGCGGAAGCTCGGCGCCCCCACCGGCAGGATCATGAACTCCTGGATGTCGAGGCTGTTGTTGGCATGCGCGCCGCCGTTGATGATGTTCATCATCGGCACGGGCATCACCGGCTCGCGGCCCTTGCCGAGGTAGCGGAACAAGGACTGTTTCGCATCCGTCGCCGCCGCGTGCGCTGTCGCCAGAGACACGGCCAACAGCGCGTTCGCACCCAGGCGACTCTTCGTGTCCGTGCCATCCAGCGCGATCATCTTGTTGTCGATGCCGGCCTGATCGCGGGGATCGGTGCCGACGAGCGCCTGCTTGAGCGCCGTGTTCACATGCTCCACGGCCTTGAGGACACCCTTGCCGCCGTAGCGCTTCTTGTCGCCGTCACGCAGCTCGACTGCTTCGCGCGTACCGGTCGACGCGCCCGACGGAACCGCAGCCCGTCCCAGAACCCCGGAATCGAGAATGACGTCGGCTTCGACGGTCGGGTTACCCCGGGAGTCGATGATCTCGCGGCCTCGGATGTCGGCAATTCGGCTCATAGTCGGTGATTCCTTCGCGCGTAGACCCGATCTCAAGACCGGGGAAGCAATGACTCTTCAAAAGGTTGCGCCTTGACGGCCTCATCCAGCTGCTTGAGCGTGCCGAGCAGCGCTTCCATCCTGTCCAGAGGCCAGGCATTGGGACCGTCCGACAGGGCCTTCGCAGGCTCCGGATGGGTTTCCATGAACAAGCCCGCGATGCCGGCCGCCACGGCCGAGCGCGCCAGCACGGGGATGAACTCCCGTTGACCGCCCGAAGCGGTCCCCTGCCCGCCCGGCAACTGGACCGAATGGGTGGCGTCGAAGACGACCGGGCAGCCGGTGTCCCGCATGATCGACAGCGAGCGCATGTCGGAAACCAGGTTGTTGTAACCGAACGAGAAGCCTCGCTCGCAGGCCATGATCGCCTGGTTCCCCGTGGAGCGGGCCTTGTCGACGACGTTCTTCATCTCCCAGGGGGACAGGAACTGGCCCTTCTTGATGTTGACCGGTTTGCCCTGCGCGGCGGTGTTGATGATGAAGTTGGTCTGGCGGCACAGGAACGCCGGCGTCTGCAGCACGTCCACGACGGAGGCGACCTCGCTCAGCGGGGTGTCCTCGTGGACGTCGGTGAGCACGGGCACTCCGATCTTCTTGCGGACGTGCTCCAAAACCTTCAGTCCCTCCTCCAGGCCGGGACCGCGATAGCTCGCTCGCGAAGAGCGGTTGGCTTTGTCGTAGGAAGCCTTGAACACGAAGGGGATGCGGAGGCGGGAAGTCATCTCCCGGAGCCGGCCGGCAATGTCCTCCGTCAGCATCGGGCTTTCGATGACACACGGGCCGGCGATGAGGAAGAAGGGGTGCTGCAGGCCGACTTCGTAACCACCGAGCTTCATGCGCCGCTCAGGCTCCCGCCGCTTGCGGCAATTGCGACGCGCGGTGGGCGCGAGCCGCCTTGATGAACCCGGTGAACAGCGGATGCCCGTCCCGCGGCGTCGACGTGAACTCGGGGTGGAACTGGGTCGCCAGGAACCACGGATGGTTCGGCAATTCGATCACCTCGACCAGGCCGTCGCGCGAGAAGCCGCTGAACCGGAACCCCGTCTGGCGGTAGCGATCCAGGTAGGTGTTGTTGAATTCGTAGCGATGACGATGGCGTTCCTCGATGATGTCCTTGCCAAAGGTCTCGCGTGCCCGGGTACCTGCGCCGAGCACCACTTCCTGAGCACCGAGGCGCATCGTGCCGCCCTTGCTCGAGCTCTCATCCCGCGCCTGAGCGCCCTGGGCGCGATCCATCCACTCGGAGATCAACGCGATGACCGGATGCGGCGTGGCCCGATTGAACTCCGTGCTGTTCGCATCCGTCAGTCCCAGCACATGCCGGGCGTACTCGACGATCGCCACCTGCATCCCCAGGCAGATGCCCAGGTACGGCACGCCGTTTTCGCGAGCAAAGCGCACCGCCTGGATCTTTCCCTCGATGCCGCGCTCACCGAACCCGCCCGGAACGAGGATGGCATCCATCCCCTTCAAGGCGTGGGTTCCATGTTGCTCGATGTCGGTGGACTCGATGTAGTGAATGTTGACTCGCGTGCGGGACTTCAATCCGCCGTGCATCAGCGCTTCGTGCAGCGACAGATACGAGTCACGGATCTGCACGTACTTGCCGACCATCGCGATGTCGACCTGGCCGTCGGGGTTCGCCTTGGCGTTGACGACCTGACGCCACTCGGTGAGTTCGGTCGGCGGCACCTCGAGGCGCAACTTGTCGACCATGATCGCGTCCAGAGCCTGCTCGTGCAGCAGGATCGGAATCTTGTAGATGTCGTCCGCGTCGATTGCAGAGATCACCGCGCGCTCCTCGACATTCGTGAACAGCGCGATCTTGCGGCGCTGCTCTTCGGGCAGCGGGTGCTTGCAACGGCACAGCAGCACGTCGGGCTGGATACCGATGCTGCGCAGCTCCTTCACGGAGTGTTGCGTCGGCTTGGTCTTGATCTCTCCCGAGCCGCCGACGATCGGCACCAGGGTGAGATGCATGTACACGCAGTTGCTGCGGCCGAGCTCCACTCCGAGCTGGCGGATCGCCTCGAGGAAGGGCAGCGACTCGATGTCGCCGACGGTTCCGCCGATCTCGACCATGCACACGTCCGCGCCGTCGGCACCGAGCTTGATGCTGCGCTTGATCTCGTCGGTGATGTGAGGAATCACCTGGACGGTCGCGCCGAGGTAGTCGCCGCGCCGCTCTTTGGCGATCACCCGCTCGTAGATGCGGCCGGTGGTGAAGTTGCTGTTGCGCCCCGTCGTCGTGCGGATGAAGCGCTCGTAGTGGCCAAGGTCAAGATCCGTTTCCGTCCCGTCATGGGTGACGAAAACCTCACCGTGCTGAAACGGGCTCATCGTGCCCGGATCGACGTTGATGTAGGGGTCGAGCTTGACCATCGCGACCTTGAGGCCGCGGGCCTCCAGAATCGCACCGAGCGAGGCGGCGGCGATGCCCTTGCCCAATGAGGACACGACACCACCGGTGACGAATACAAAGCGCGTCATAGTTTTGCTGGGGTTTTCCGTCGTTAGGAACGAGTGCCGTGGAGGCATTGACGACGGGCAGACAGGCTACCACAACCGTGCCGCGCGCGTGCGAGTTCGTCACTTAAGGCGGCGCCACACGAGCCGCCCTCTCCGGGTCGTGCCGGGGGCCGCCTGCATCGCAGCGCTTATCCACAGGTCCGCCGCGATGAGAAGTTGCTCGCCCGCGAACAGCAGCGGCAGCACCGCGCGCTCCGTGACTGGCACGTGAGCTTCCTGCAGCAAGTTCTTGAGTGTGCGGCTCGGTCCGCCGCGCCGTAGCCGTAAGCGCTCCCCGCCGCGTCGCCTGCGCACCGTCAACGGGCTCGGCAGCAACTCGAAGTCCAATGGTCCGTTTGAATCCGGGCGGAGCTCTAGCGTCCCCTCCCCCCAGTGCAGAGTGCTCTCAGGAGCGTTTCGCCAGTCCCACAGGACCTCCGAAGCTCCGGAGCCCGCCGCGCGTGGGCGAAGCATTAGCAGCGCTCCGTCCCTTTGAGCGCTAACCTGGCCCCACGAAACCTGCGGCTTGGAGTCCGGGCGGGCGTCGAGCAGCGCTCCGCTGATCTCCTCGAGGCGACGGGTATCGGGCAGCTTGTGTCCTGCCCGTGCGATCCAAAACCTCAGCGCGTTGCGCCGCCGGTCCGGCGCTAGCGCACGGAGGGCACCGACATTCAACGATGCCCCATCGGCAGCACGCGCGACGTCCTTGCGGGCGATCTCATCGAGAAGTTTCTGACCTTCTGCTGCATGTCTCGCACTTCGCGCGACCGACGACGCGACGCCAGACCAACGATTGCGGATCAAGGGAAGCACGGTCCGCCTGAGGTAATTACGATCGAGGGATTGATCCTCGTTGGTATCGTCCTCGATCCAGGTCAGGTCCTTCGCCCGCGCCCAGGCTACGAGTTGTTCACGTGACCAAGGCAACAAAGGCCGCGCGAGCTGGCCTCTTGCAAACTGCGCCAGGTCTGGCATCGCGGCAAGGCCCGCCAGGCCGCTGCCCCGGAAGAGCTGCAACAGCACCGTCTCGAGCTGATCGTCCTCGTGATGCCCTGTGACCAGGATCTCCTCGGACTCGAGGTGCTTCTCCAACAGACCGTAACGAGCTTCTCTCGCCGCGGCCTCCAGCGAGATTCCTTTGGAGCGGACGACTTTCGTGGTGAGAACTTTTATGGGCACGCCGAGACGCCGAGCGAACGCACGGCAATGCGACGCCCACTTGCCCGCGTTGGGATGAATACCATGATTGACGTGGATGGCACGCACGCGTAGGCCGCGCTTTGCGCCTAGACCGGAGCCGCGCAATCCCGCCAGCGCCGCCAGCAACACCGAAGAGTCAACGCCGCCGCTAAACGCCACGCAAAGCGAGGCGTTGGGGTACTCCTGAAGAAGATTGGCGAGTCGATCCGACAACCACTGCGGGGTAAAACCGTCCCCCGCCCGGGGTTTACGGTGAATTTTCGGTGACGACGCCAAACGACGAGATCTTCTGCGCACGCGCGGCCCGCAACTCGTCTGTTGGCAGCGCCTTCAGCTCTGAGAGATGCTTCACGAGCGCCGCCTTCACACGCGCCGCCATTGTGACAGAGTCACGGTGCGCGCCACCCAGTGGCTCCTCGACAACTTCATCCAGGAAGCCGAGCTTGTTGAGTCGGTCAGCCGTAATATTCAGGGCTTCGGCTGCCGCTTCCTTCTTGTCCTGACTCTTCCACAAAATCGACGCGCAGCCCTCCGGCGAGATCACCGAATACGTGCTGTACTGGAGCATCAACAAACGGTCGCACACGCCAATGGCCAGCGCACCGCCGGAGCCGCCCTCGCCCGTAACGATCGTGACGATCGGCACACTCAATACCGACATCTCAAACAGATTGCGAGCGATGGCCTCACTCTGACCACGCTCTTCCGCGCCGACGCCCGGATAGGCTCCCTGCGTGTCGATCATCGTCACCAGCGGCAGCTGGAACCGCTCCGCGAGACGCATCAAGCGCAGCGCCTTGCGATAGCCTTCCGGCTTGGGCATGCCGTAGTTGCGGCGAACGCGCTCCTTCGTGTCACGACCTTTCTGATGACCGATCAGCATCACGGTGTGTTCGTCGATGCGCGCCAACCCGCCGACGATCGCCCCGTCGTCCGCGTACATCCGGTCGCCGTGAAGCTCGTTGAACTCGCTGCAGATCGCGTTGACGTAGTCCAGCGTGTAGGGCCGGTGCGGATGTCGCGCGAGCTGCGTGATCTGCCAGGGTGTCAGGTTGGCGAAAATGCTGGTCGTGAGTTGCCGGCTCTTGGCCTGCAGCCGGCTGATCTCTTCCTGGATATTGACCTCGGTATCCGACGTGACGTGCCGGAGCTCCTCGATCTTTGCTTCGAGCTCGGCGATCGGCTGTTCGAAATCCAGAAAGGCAACGGCCATTTACGGTGCTGTCCGCATGTAATCTGTTGACGGTGCGGGAGGGTACGGGGGGGCTGCGCCGGGCGCAAGGTACGGGCCCGGACGGGGGCCGCGGGCCGGTCTGGGCCTTTACCCGGAGGAGGCGCTGGCCCCGGCGCTCAGAGCCCCGGCGTACAGCACCTGCACCCCACCACGCCCCACGAGCTGCTCCAGGTTCTCCAGCAGCTCCCGGCTTGGCCGCACCTTCCACTCGGCGCCCAGATTCAACGCTCCCGAGGCGCCGGACCCTGAGTATTCCACGGTGATCGGGCAGGGCCCGGGGCGATGGCGGGTGAGCGTGTCGGCGAGACGGCCGATCAGCGCACTGCTATCACCGCGCGGCGGCCATTTCAGGACCAGGCGTCGCGCCTGCTGCTCCCGGATCTTGTCGAGCTCGACGATCCGTTTGGCCGACAGGCGCCAGGCATCGCTGAACTCATCGAAGCGCAGCAGGCCGTCGACGGCGACCAACGCGTCCTTGGCGATGATGTCCCGGTGCTTCTGAAAGACGTCATCGAACAGCGAGACCTCGATGCGTCCGGTGCGGTCATCCAGCACCAGCACCGTGCGCGGCCCGCGCTTCTTCACTTCATCGATCAGACCCGCGATCGTTACGGATCGGCCACCGCCGAAACGCACGGGCTCCATCGGCTTGTCGCTGAGCAGGGGCGCAATACGATGGGTGACCATGTTGGCCAACCCCGCTTCGAAGCGGTCGATCGGATGGCCCGTCAGATACAGCCCGAGGGTCTCGCGCTCGCCGGCCAGACGCACCGCCTCGCTCCACTCCTGCTGCTCTGGCAGCCGGATGGCGGGCGCCGCCGTGGAGCGATCGTCGCTGGCGAGGCCGAACATGTCGTTCTGCCCGGCCTGGTGCGCCTTGGTGTTCTGGTCGCCGAGTTGCATTGCCGCCGGCAGGCGGTGCATCAACGTCGCCCGATTGGCTCCCAGGCCGTCGAGGCTTCCCGAGCGCAGCAGTGCTTCCAACACACGGCGGTTGACCTTCTGCAGATCCAACCGCCGGCACAGATCCTCCATGCTGGTGAACTGTCCGCGCGCCTCGCGCTCCGTGATGATCGCTTCGACAGCTCCCGCGCCAACACCACGGACGGCGCCGAGTCCATACCGGATCGTCCTCGCATCTCCCACGGTGAACTCGTACCGTGAGTGGTTGACATCGGGCGGTTTGACGATCAGATCGATGTCCGCGCATTCCTTGATCAGCGTGACGACCTTGTCCGTGTGGTCCATGTCGGCAGACAACACGGCCGCCATGAAGGCCGCGGGGAAGTGCGCCTTCAGATAGGCGGTCTGATACGAGAGCAACGCGTAAGCGGCGGAGTGCGACTTGTTGAATCCGTACCCGGCGAACTTCTCCATCAGGTCGAAGATGTGCGCCGCGACGTCCGCATCGACACCGCGCGCGATCGACCCGTCGACGAAGATCGAGCGCTGCTGCGCCATCTCCTCGGCCTTCTTCTTACCCATCGCGCGCCGCAGCAGATCGGCGCCGCCGAGGGTGTACCCGGCCAGTACCTGCGCGATCTGCATCACCTGCTCCTGGTACAGGATCACCCCGTACGTCGGCTTCAGGGCTGGCTCGAGGCTCGGATGCAGGTAGTCGACCTGTTTGCCGGTCTTGTCGTGCTTGCGCTCGATGAAGTCATCGACCATACCCGACTGCAGCGGCCCGGGACGGAACAGGGCCACGAGCGCGATGATGTCTTCGAAGCAGTCCGGCTTCAAACGCCGGATGAGGTCCTTCATGCCACGCGACTCGAGCTGGAAGACGGCCGTCGTCCGGCAGGCCTGCAGCAATTCGTAGGCTTTCAGATCCCCCATCGGCAGCTGGTTGACGTCGAGCGGCGGCTCGCCCTGGCGAGCGCGGATGTCGTTGATGATCCGCACCGCCCGGTCGATGATCGTGAGCGTGCGCAGGCCGAGGAAGTCGAACTTGACCAGGCCCGCGGCCTCGACGTCGTCCTTGTCGAATTGAGTCACCAGGTTCGCGCCGGTCTCGTCGCAGAACAGCGGCGCGAAATCCGTCAGCACCGATGGGGCGATCACCACGCCACCGGCATGCATGCCGGCGTTACGGGTCAACCCTTCCAGCGAGCGCGCCAGATCGATGAGGTTGCGGATTTCCTCTTCGGTGTCGTAGAGCTTCTTGAGCTCCGGCTCCTTGGTGAGCGCGTCATCCAGCGTGATCCCCAACTCGAACGGCACCAGTTTGGCGATCCGATCGACGAAGCCGTAACTCATCCCGAGCACGCGGCCTGCGTCGCGCACCACGGCTTTGGCGGCCATGGTGCCGTAAGTGATGATCTGCGAAACGCGCTCGCGGCCGTACTTGCCGGCCACGTAGTCGATGACGCGATCGCGTCCGTCCATGCAGAAGTCCACGTCGAAGTCCGGCATGGACACGCGCTCC
>FTEY01000578.1_pt1 | contig 23136 bp, 21 predicted proteins | sample 1640321 | NCBI WGS metagenome assembly FTEY01 (sample SAMEA3914816, study PRJEB12502) | metagenome | biome: forest; material: soil | place: USA | collected 2011-09-16 | depth 0.3 m
GACCCAAGCACTCCGCAGGGTCATGAGCCGCAGCACCTCTGCTGAAGGGGCCACCATGTCGGGGTCTGCGTCGAGCGCACTCGGAATGATGAAATTCGCCTTGCCGGTGTTCGTTTGCCACTTCCGGTGACGCGCGGCGATCGGTCGAGGGAAACCGCCCGGCTGGAACATCCGCGCGTTGAAGTCGTGGAAGATGTCCGGATAGGTCTGCGCGATCGCCTCGCGCACCCAGGAATAGTCATTACGTTCGAGCTAGGGAAAGTGTGTGTCATCCATGCGAGTCTTAGAATCAGTGTCGCAACAAAACGCCTCCGCGAACCGCGGGTTCCTGCGTGGCGCATCCGCACTTCTCAAGCGCTACCTGACCGCGATGGCCGATGCAAGCAGAACGAGCGCGGCGAGGGACAGCACCGCCCGCACCACGTGCGAGTATTCCCATTGGTTTCTGAGCGAGAGCCAGTCCAGCGAGCGGGACTGGCTCCGCTCGAACCGAAGCCGAAAGAAAGTGCCGGCGATGCCGTGTAGTTTCAGATCGGGCACCCAGAACTGGTTCACCGGCTGCGTGAATACCCAGAACACGAGTTGCATGAGCGCGAGGCCGACGAGCGCCCACAGCGTCAGCGAAAACGCCCAGGCATCGCGCGGCGTAATGAGTAGGAGTACGGCTGCGGCAATGAGGCCTCCGAACTCGCCAATTCCACCAGCAATCGTGAAGCCCGGATAGTAGATGGCCTGCACGGCACGATACGTCTCCTCAGGCAAACGCAGCTTGCCTGGCAGTTCGAGCGCATGAGCGACGGCGCAGGAGACAGCAATAGCCACCAAGAACAGGGTGAAGACTTGCATGAACGCGAGCATGGCGGCACCCGGGACCACAGCACTGGGGAACGGCGAACGCGCACGACGGGCCGCTGTTCCGCTGAATGTCATCCACCTGCAAGGGAATCATCCAGTGTGCCTGGCGAGCAAGAAGCAGGCGATTGCAATCGGCTCGTCATTGGGGATGTGTCCTCCGTTGGCATCGACCCAGAGCCCCCGCTGTGCGGCGTCGGGACGGCCATGAGTTCCCGATCGAGATCGCGATCACCTCCATCCGTGCCGATGCAGGATTTCCTACTTCTCGGTCACGTGGCGGCCGAGGTGTTCGGCGCCGATCCCAAGATCGAGCTCGATGAGGATCTCTTCGTTTGCGGACATTCCTCGACTGCCCGCGCAGGAAACCGCGCACCGCGAGGATTCCGCTACGCGGTCCGGAACTCGCGAGGTTCATTGACCTTGTCTGCGCCCCCGATCGGCCAGCAGGGCGGAGCCGCAGCGCGCGGCGGCGCTTCGCGCTAACCTCGAACGCTGCAGGGTTTGGACCGCATCCCCTGCGGGCGACTCCGTTCGAGGCACCGGAGGCGCCTTCGGCTGCTCACTCGGGCCGGGAGGCGTCGTGGGCAACGACGGCGATGTTGGACTCGGATGTGAGTTCGGCCGACACGCCGCCAACACAGTTAAGACGGCTGCCATGACGACTACTCGACGGGTTGCCGGATGCATGGCGGCTCGCGATTCCTCTGGCTTCGCGTCAGAGCCCATTCACCGATTCCGCTCAGTCATGGTGGTCTGTCTCACACCGCAGAGCTCGAGAGCACCCCGATGCCTCTACGGCTTATCATGCGGTGGCGCATACATAACCTCCTCTAGCCCAATAGGATCCGGCGCCAGCCGACGCAGCTCACGGTTGAGCAACGCGAAGCGTCGCGGGTCGCCCTCTTCATTGCCAGACGTTGAGAATCAGGGCGCGAATTCGCGTCTTGGTCCCTCTCTCATGCGCGGGGTAGGAACTGAAGCCACCCTGCGGCTTCGCGCGGTCCTGGCCGGAACCTCGCCCGCGAGCGCACTGAAGGGCTCCTCGGCCGCGGCCCGTTTTCGTCCTGCAAACGTTTGGCCAGCTCGCCTTCCCGGCGCCGCAGTGTAGCCGTGACCTCAGCCAGCAACTCGGCCCGCGATCGACTCATGTTGGACTGCTCGCAATCAGGTGACAACGAGCACGAGCAAGCACCGTGCCACCTGTGCAGAACCGATGAAGTGTCGTCCGGGTACGAGACGCGCTACCGAGTCGGAACGTCATTCGCTGCCGACACGAGACCCGCGCCCCCGTTAACCCAAATCGACAGACTTTCAGGATGGCTCTGTTAACGTTGTACCCGCAGGTCGATGTCGCAACGGAAGTAGTTGGAAAAGTCACAGCCGGCTTTGCTGTGGACTGGCAGGAATTGTCGCCCCCGGACCCCGGAGGCACGGACGATCCTTCGTCAGCTCACGGCGCGTCAGGCGTTCACCGGAGAGTCGCAATGCAAGTAGAGCAACTCATGACCCGTGCGGTCCAATGCTGCAGCCCCACCGACTCGCTCGAGCGCGCGGCCCAGCTCATGTGGGACTATGACTGTGGCTGCCTGCCCGTCTGCGAGGACGACGGCGCCCGGCGCGTCATCGGAGTCATCACCGATCGCGATGTCTGCATGGGCGCGCTGTTTCAAGCAAGGCCGCTGCGTGAAATTACCGTCGCTGACTCGATGGCGAAGCAGGTTATAGCGTGCCTGCCCGAGGATTCCCTCGAAGAAGCGGAAGGCACCATGCGCGCTGCCCGCGTTCGCCGGCTCCCGGTCGTCGACGAAGACAGCCAACTGATCGGAATTCTTTCCCTGGCGGACATCGCCCGGGAATCGACGGCCCTTCGTGCTACCTCCGACGCGCCGACCGTGTTACAGCTGACAGATACTCTCGCTCACATTTGCGCCGCCGGCAATCGCGCGCGGGCAGGGACCGAAGCGTCGCTTTAGACCAACACGCAGCTGCTCCCGGTGCGGGCCCTCACCTGCGCCCGGGGCACCGCGCCTATCAGCCGCACTTTCCGGACGCCGACGCCATGACAGCCTGTCTCAAAGGCAAGAAGTCCGCCACTTCTGAGGCGCGCAAGCTCATGCTCAAGCAGATCACGAAATCGCAGCGATGCGTCCGCGCCGTGCGGGTCGACGACTCAGCGTTGCACACCGCGCGCAAGCGGATCAAGATGGCCAGGGCCACGCTACGACTATTGCATCGAGTCCTGCCCACGTCCCAATATCGAGCCGAAAACGAGCGTCTACGCGATGCGGCCCGGCCGCTCAGTCAAGCTCGCGATGCCGTCGCCCTGTTGCAACAGTTCGATCGTTTTCTGACGCAACGAGGTCCTGGACACCGCGCCCTGCGCGGGGCTGCCGGACTAAGGCGCGATCTCGTAGCAGAGCGGCGGCAAGCACGTCATGTGCTCGACACTAGAGGCCTGCCAAACGCCAGGCAGTGCCTGTCGGCGGCTGCGGCTCGAGCCTCGCGCTGGCATCTGCCGGGCAAAAACTGGTCGGCCCTCGGCTCTGGCGTGCGCAGCAGCTACCGGAACGGCTGCGATGCTCTTGAAGCCGTGAAGCGTAAGCGAACGGACGAAGCTCTGCATGAATGGCGCAAACAAGCCAAATATCTGCGCCATCAGCTGCAGCTCCTGCAGCCCACCTGGCCACGGACTCTCAAATCCCTGGCCGCCGGATTGCATGAGCTGACGGATCTGCTCGGGGACGACCACGATTTGGCGGTGCTGCGCGCCAAAGCGATGTCAAACCCCTCGCTCGCTCGGCGGGATACTGGACCGAGCGTTTTCGCTAGACTCGATACGCAGCGGTCATCTCTTCAACGGCGTGCACTGGCCCTCGGAGCCCGTCTATACAGCGACAAACCGACAAAGTTCGCGAAGCGACTCCACCGACATTGGCGCCAGTGGCATTAGCGCCTGCCACGGCAGCTGAAGAGTTCACGAGCGCGAACTTCACGTTTCTTCCGCACCCCGGGCAACATTCGCTGTCCCGAGTACGCCCGGATCCCCCTCTCCCGCGGACGCGGACTCCGGGCAGGCCTCGCCGGGCGGCTTGCCTCTAGCTCCCATTGGCCGGCGCGGGGGTCAATACCTCGGCGTGAAGACTGGCGCCCCCGGCGCTCAGCTGATGTGGCACGCAGGTGGAATCGAGTTCCGCGCTTCGGACCGCGAACAGCGGTAACACGCGCTGCTTCACCTGCTCGACGAGTTCGCATTCACCCGAAGCGCTGACCGGATCCCGATCCGTTCGCAATTCGATCGGCTTCCATTGCGCCTGCACGGTGCCATCCGGCGCCGGAGTCAGAACACTCATCCGCACATTGACGCCCGGGAACGGCACCGGCCGCCCGTACTGGCCCGCACAGCCGGTCTGCGTCACGTGGAGATCGTCCTTGCGAGCTCCCAGCTGCAGCAGCATCGCCTTTACTCTGTCGGCCAGGCCATCGCAGGAGTACTTGGTCGTGAAGCCCATGTAGGTGAAGGTGAACTTGCGTGGCGTCCAAGCAGCCGCGGTGGATTCGTCTGCGGCAGCAGCGCTCCCCGCCAGTATGGCCACGAGCCCCAAGACGACCGCGATTCCCGGACTACACACGCCTTTCATGGGAACACTCCGCTAGCGCCTGCCTGGGGCGCCTTATGATTAACAGACTCTCAGATCGACGGCAGGTTCCAGACCATCGCGATGATGTGAGTGCTAGCATATCCGCATGGCTACGATGGCGATCACTCGCAGCTATCGGATTCGCGCCTATCCAAACGGCGCTCAGCGACGTTGGTTGAATTCCTGGTTCGGTGCTGGACGCTGGCTATGGAACACGGCGCTTGGGATACGATCGGGGGCCTATCGGGCTCTCGGACTGACTCTGACAGGGAATGACCTGTCTCGTTGGCTAACGCAATGGAAGCGTACCCTAGGGCATGAGTGGCTCTCGGAAATACCCGCGACGTGCCTGACACAGTGTCTGCGTGATCAAGATGCGGCTTTCCGCCACTTCTTTGACGGCCGAGCAGGGTATCCGAAGTTCAAGCGCAGATGTACTGGTGGAAGCCTAAGGTTCCAGGGCGTGGGAGTCTCTTGGTCGCGTGGCGTGTTGAGCCTCCCCAAGCTGGGGCCACTGAAACTCGCTGAGTCGCTCCCTGAGGTCACGCGGCCCCACACGGTGACGATTGCGCGTGATGCCGCTGGGTGTTATCACATCACCTTCCACGCTGAAGTCAACACATCTCCACCGCCCCTCACTCATCGCGCGGTGGGAGTCGACGTGGGGTTGACATGCCTGGCAACACTCTCAACGGGTGAGAAGATCTCCAACCCGAAGCGCTATCGCGCCCGGCTGCGATATCTGCGGCAACAGCAGCGCTGCGCAGCCAGGCGCCAGCAGGGCAGCCGACGACGTGAGAAGCAGAGGCTGCGCGTGGCGCGAGCCCACGCTCGGGTCAAGCGCGAGCGCTTCGATGCCCTCCATCACCTGACAACTCGCCCGGTGCGGGAATTTGATGTCATCATGATAGAAGACCTGAACCTTAGGGCTCTGGCACGCGGGCGCCATTCGTGCGCTTTCAGAGACGCAGGCTTAGGCGAGCTGCGCCGGCAGCTCACTTACAAGACCCACTGGCAACAAAAGATCCTCGTTCATGTGAGTCGGTGGTATCCCTCGAGCAAGACCTGCTCGCGGTGCCAGAACATCTTGGACGGATTGCGGCTGGATGAACGAACGTGGACCTGCCCGAAATGCAGTGGGGTCCACGATCGCGACGTCAATGCTGCCCAGAACCTGCTGGCGGAAGGGTTCCGCCAGCTTGCCGGTCGTGACGACCGGGACCTGCGCGTGGATGCGAGAGATGCATGCCCAGATAATCTTCTGGCGCAGGTGCTCGCAGAGGAAGCGCGAAGCGGGCAACGGAACCTCGTCTGTCGGCAACAGGCGAGAGTCAGTTAGCAGCGCAGTCGAGAAACATTCTCTGCATTCTGGGATACGAAAACGGCGAGGCGAGGTGCTCAAACGACCCCGTCTCCTTCAGTTTCACCACGTCATCCAGAAGCACGCCCGCAACGTGCAAACAGAGCGACACGGCAGTGCTCACCCGCGCGACCCCGACGGCACGCAGTTCCTGAAGGCTGGGCGCCCCTGGGCGACCGACGATGTTGATCGGCGCCCGGAGCTCCTTCACGAGTTGTCCGATCAGTGCGATGTCAGCGAGCCCGATCGGGTAAACGCAGTCGGCACCCGCCGCCAGAAATTCGCGACAGCGATGCACCACGTCACCGAACGGCACGTTTGCACCCGGAACGAGATACGAGTCCGTGCGCGCATTGATGACGATCGGCACGCCCGCGCGAGTCGCGGTCTCGCGAACGACAGCGACACGTCGCTTGGCGACATCGAGCGACATCAGGGAATGAGTCGCCCGATCAGCGCTGTCCTCGAGATTCAACCCCGCCGCACCGGCATCAATGATCTCGCGAACGCGCTCCGCCAACCCCGTCTCCGTCGAACTGAACCCACCCTCGAAGTCAACGGTCAGCGGCACGGAAATCGCTCGAGTGATGCGTCGAGTCGCTCCTACAAACTCTTCCCACGGCACCGCCTCGCCGTCCTGATAGCCAAGTGACCAGGAGACCCCGGCGCTCGTGGTCGCGACGGCCCTGCAGCCGGCTTCCTCGAACACACGAGCGCTGAGCGCATCCCACGCATTCGGCAAAACCAACAAGTTACCGTGATGTGCGGCTCGCAGAGATTCGGCAAGGTGCTTTGAGTCACGCTTTGACATGAGAGTCACCCTCATCGGGTTGAATCAGCTCGCGGGGTACGTCCGGAACCGCACGAAATGAAATACAGATGCGATTCCGGCCGTTGATTGCAACGATCGCGTAGGTGAGCGCGGTGATCTCTTTCTCGGAGAACTGCGCCCCTTGACCACATCATAGGCCTCGTCTGGTACATCCGGATCGGTCAGCGTCGTCACCGCTTCCGTCCAAGCCAAAGCTGCGCCCGCGGGCCGTGTAGATGGGCCAGCTCAGGCAAAAGCGGGTCCAGACCGCTTTCATCCACGTAAGTCTGCAGGCCCCGCATGGCGCGACAGGCCTCCGGGACCATATCGATCTTCAATCGACTCTTCATGGTGATTATATGGACGCCTCCCGATGTGCAAGTACTCTTCCGTGTGCTGGCCGACAGATGAGGTTGCAGGTTTATATCCGGCCTGTTTTGCAAGCCGTAGCCTGCGGGCCCTGATGGATTTCGCTGACCCGCGCCTCATTTCTCCTAAGAGCTCAAAGCTCGGAGCACCATTCAGGCTTAGCGGGTCACGGTCTGACCTGTTGACCATCACACGTTGTAGTCCTTGCGCAACCTTTTAGCGTACCTTCCTCTGTTAGCGGTTAATTCACCGTGATCTCAGTTCTTATGCAGGCCGAGTCACGTACCCAGACTGATACGTGCGTTCGTGGGCCGTCAGCGCCCAGATCGTGCGTGCCATCTTGTTCGCCATCGCCACGACGGCCACATTCTTCGGCCGACGTTTCATTAATTCGGTTAACCACTCGGGCGGCGATTTGCTGTGCGTCAGCACCGAGCGAGCACCGTGGATCAGCAGTGTGCGAAGATATTTGCCGCCGCGCTTGCTGATGCCGAGAAGGGTGGTCCCGGTTGTTAAGACAGATTTTTCTTCGAGATAAGTGGGATTTGCCTAAACGTTGATAGTGGTTGTTTCCTGCTCTGTGTCCTTCGTCAATGATCTGGGGTTTGTCGCTACGGTTGCGCCTGCATTATTTTTCTTTCCGCATCAGAGGAGTGAGAGTGATGCCGACCAGCAATCCTTCCGGTGAGAGCAACCGAGTGACAGTTTGGCCCCAAGGCTCTTTTTTGTTCTTGACAAGAATTCGATATCCCTGCGATTCGAGAGCTGCCGTTGCGCTTTCCACGCTCTGAACATCGAACTCCAGCCACGCTTGTGGGACAGGAATGTCTTCTGGCCACGAGTTATTACCAAAACAAGAATGCGCCGCTTGGGAAAGAGGCCACAAGGCGAAAGTTTTTGCGCCCTGAAGGGCTTCGGTATGAAGATACCCACCACTCTCCTCTTTGAAAGGAATGCCGAGGGCTTCGCCGTAGAGTTTGCGACTTGTGGCCATCTCGCGAACAATTGGACCAAAACCAGCGATGAATAGAACCTCGATCTTTCCCGCAATTTTCATGGTTCGTCCCCTTTCCTGCTGAGCGGTTAATAGTGATCGTCTCTTCATCTTGGATCTTCGTCAATGGGTCTTGAACTGGCGCGGTCCGCCGCGTTCAGCAGCAGAAGCTCCGGGGTTTTTCTTTGGCCTGAAAAATCCGACCGCCGTAAAAGCTCCAGGAGCCGGTTTCTTGAGATACCCGCTACCTGGGCATCCCCGGAAATCCGGGTCGTGACTGAGTTGTCGGTCATTCCCGTCACGCGGCCGCCGGCATCGATGCGGCCAGGTGTGCGTAATACACCTCGTCCGGCGTCGCGCATTGTAGAAAGCGAAATATTTCTGCAGCGACACGCGCGCCTCAGTCCCCGTTTGCATAGGCCCGCAGATAGACCTCCTCGTACTTCACGCTCCGCCACAGCCGCTCGATAAAAACGTTGTCGATCCAGCGACCTTTGCCGTCCACGCTGATCGCAACGCCGGCGGCTTTCAGCGGCGCGATCCAGTCCTCGCTGGTAAATTGCGACCCTTGGTCGGTATTGAAAATCTCCGGCCTGCCGTATTTCTTCATCGCCTCCTCGCTTCGACACAGAAGTGCCTCGTCAGTGTGTTCGACAGCCACCAGGCCAACACTTTGCGGCTCGCCACATCCAAAATCGCCATCAAGTACAAAAAGCCGTGTGCCATCGGCAGATACGTCAAATCCGAGGACCAAACCTGGTTCGGCCGGTCGATAGCCAGGTTCTCGAGCAGGTAGGGGTAGATCGTCGCCCCGCGTGCCGGGATGCTCGTACGCGGCTTGCGGTACAGCGCCTCAATCCCCATCCGGCGCATCAGCGTGCGTACGTGCCGGCGACCGACCTCATGCCCGTCATGTTGCAATTGCGCCGCGATTTTGCGCGCCCCGTAAAACGGCGCCTCCAGGTGCAGCTCGTCAATCCGGCGCATCAATCGCAAATCCCGCGTCGATACCGGCCGCGGCCGGTAGTACACGCTCGCTCGGGACACATCCAACAGCTCGGCCTGCCGCTTCACACTCAGCTCGCCGCCCCCGTCAATCATCGCTTGCCGCTCAGGCCGGGAGATTTCCCGAGCGCAGTTGACAAAAAATCCCTCTCCATCGTCAGCTCCCCGATCTTCTCGCGTAGCTGGCGAATCTGCTCCTTACCATCGTCGGCGACCAATGCGCCGCCAAATATCGCCGCCATATTCTCCAGCGCCTGGGTCTTCCAGGTCGTTACCTGGTTCGGGTGCACCTCATGGTGCGCGGCAATCTCCGCCACCGTCTTCTCGCCCGTACCGCTTCCAATGCCACCCGCGCCTTAAACGCCGCTGAATGGTTCCGTCTTGGCTTCTTCATGGACTTCTTCCTCCGGTTACATTGTCGCCCGGGCCAAAATCCACTTATACCCGTGTCTTAAATACCTGAGCCACCTGTGAGTAATCGGACTCGTCCGCCCGTGCCGGTTTGCCTTGGCACCAACCCTAGCCACGCCGCAAACTCGCGCCCTGACTTGAAGGCTTTCGCATCACCCATCGTTGCTACCGCCGCGGTCGCACTGAGCAGACCCACGCCGGGGATCGCTGCAATGCGCTGTGTCGCGCAGTCTTCGCGCTGCCATTGGCGTAATCGCCGCTCGATCTGGCTAATCTGTTCATCGAGTCCGCCCACTCGCGCGTACTGTTCGCGCAAGGTCTCGATCACGATCGCCGGTAGCCGATCGGACAATCGCCCCAAAGCGCCCGGGATATCGCGCTTGATCCCGGCTCGGCCCTGCGGCATCACTTCGCCGTACTCGGTGAGCAATCCCCTCAGGCCATTGATCTGCGCGGTGCGAAACTTCACCAACTGCTCGCGCATTCGATGCAGCGCCAACACCGCTTGCTGCTCCTCGCTTTTGACCGCAACCGCCTTGATCCCCAGTTGCTGTACGGCCAGCCAAATCCCGCGCGCATCCGCCGTATCGTTCTTGCTGCCGACCACAAATGGCTTGACCATCCGACCAGGCAGCAATTTCACCTCGTGACCCAGCTTCTGCAACGATCGCGCCCAATGCTGCGATCCGCCGCATGCCTCCATGCCGATCAAACACTGCGAACGGTTCGCAAAATGCTCCAAGAACTTCTCCCGCTTAAGTCGCAGCGCCACAATTTCGCCCGTCTCGGGCTCCATCCAGTGCAGCTGAAACACCCGCTTTGCGATTCAACTTCGAAGTGGGGGCCGTCCATACCATTTCTCCTTCTGCGCAAGCGTTGCTTGCTCACCGTCGACCCTGGGTGTCCCTCGCGGGCCACCCGTGCAACGCATGCGTTGCACCCTTTTGCATGGACGATCATCGGGCCGTAACGGGACACTGACTAGCATCGAGATTCGCGTTTTCGGCTATACGGGTGTGGGCCGTTCACGTCTCGGGCATGGCGCGCGTCGCAAGCATGCCATCCCTGGTGGCGCCCCCAGCCCGACCATCCATGGCCGGGCGCATGCCCTCCTGGAACTCCCTTGCGGCCCAACTGGGCGTGGCGCGCGGAACCGTGAAAGCCGCTTACGACTGGCTCGCGGGGGAAGGCTACATCGTCGGTCGCGGCGCGGCCGGCACGATCGTGCCATCTGTTCTCAAGATTCACTGTGCGACACGCCAACGAGCCACGCGACCCATTCTGCCAGCAGATGCCGACGACGAGGCGCTCGAGCGGCGGGCCGTCGCAGCGGGATTGGCCGTCAAGGCACTCTCCTCAGCGACGATTCGCACGCCGCGAGCGCCGGCTCTCATGCTGAGCGTTACGAATGTCGCGGCCCGAAACGCCGCGCGCGACGTGCGGCGGCTCGCGCAAGCGCTGGCATTTTGACAAGATAGACGCATGAAGCTATTCGACCAGGGGCTCTTCGACGGGCTGGCGGCCAAAGCGGCCGCCAGTCCCCGGCAGCGTGCGCATCACAACGTGCACGCCGCCTCTTCCGATCCCGTACAGCGTTTCTTCGTCTGCGCGAATAGGAATTCCTACATCCGCCCGCATCGGCACCTCACGAAGTCCGAGTTGGGAGTCGTGCTACGCGGGGGGTTCGACGTCGTTACATTCGACGAGTCGGGCGTAATTACCGGGCGCCACACCGTTGGGGAAGGCGCTACGGCCGCAGCATTCGAAGCGCCCCGCGTCGTTTGGCATACGTTGGTTCCTAACAGCGACGGCTCGCTGTTCCTCGAGGTGAAGGAAGGACCCTACGACCCAGCCACGGCATCGGAGTTCGCGCCGTGGGCTCCGGCCGAGGGCGACCCGGCTGCCGCGGCGTTCATGTCATGGGTCCGCACAGCGCCCGTCGGCGGCAAGGCGCCGGTGTTCTGAAGGATGCCCACCCGGTCTCTCTTTCCTACCCTGGTCTACTCTTCCCGCGCCGCTGCCTCCGGGTGGCGCGCGCTCAATGAGCGCCTGCTGAAGGAGTGCCGCCAGCTGCGACTGGATGACGCGGCCGGCCGCCGCTGGTCCAGGAAGAGCTACCCCGGCGGCTACACGTCATATAGCTCCGTCAGCCGCATGCACCAGATGTCGCCGACCTTCGCGACGCTGGAGCGGCACATCGACAGCCATGTTCGATCCTTTGCGCGCTCGCTCGACTTCGACCTGGAAGGGCGGCCCCTGTCGATGACCGACTGTTGGGTCAACATCATGCCGCGGCGGGTCACGCATGGATTGCATCTGCACCCGCTGGCCACGATCAGCGGCACGTATTACGTGAGCACGCCTGCCGGTGCACCCGGGCTGAAGGTCGAAGATCCGCGCTTGGATCGTTTCATGGCCTCGCCCCCACGCCGTTCCGACGACCGTGCCAGGCACCGCCCGTGGGTCGAACTGCCGGCCGAGGCCGGCAGGGTGATCCTGTTCGAGAGCTGGTTACGCCACGAAGTGCCCGCCAACCTCGTGGCGGCCGAGCGGATCAGCATAAGTTTCAATTACGGCTGGTTCTGAGCCGGCCGAACCGCTAGTGTCTGTCCCCGAAAAAAGGGGGGGCGCACACCGTGTGGGATCAGATCTATATTCCGGTGGCCGGCAGTCTCGGCTGGTCCGCCGCTTTAGCCACTCTTCCGATTCTGGTCCTGTTCATCGCGCTCGGCATCGTGCGCCTGACTGCCTGGAAATCCGGTCTCCTGGGCCTGCTGTGCGCCTGCCTGGTCGCCCGCTTTCTCTACGGCATGCCGACACCGCTGATTCTGAGTTCAGCGGCGTACGGCGCCGCCTTCGGACTGCTGCCGATCGTCTGGATCGTGTATTGGGCCGTCGCGCTCTATCGCCTCACGGTGGACACCGGCCAGTTCGAGATCATCAAGGACTCCGTAGGACACCTCACGCGTGATCCCCGGCTGCTGGCGCTCCTGATCGCGTTCGCCTTCGGCGCGTTCCTGGAAGGAGCTGCCGGTTTCGGCACGCCAGTGGCCGTAGCCGCGGCGATGATGACGGGCTTGGGGTTCACGCCTTTCCAGGCCGCAACGCTTTGTCTGATCGCGAATACTGCACCCGTCGCATTCGGCGCCATCGGCACCCCGCTGGTGACGCTGGCCGGCGTGACCGGCCTGCCGCTCGCCGGCCTGAGCGCCGACGTCGGGCGCATCTGCGCGCCGGTTTCTTTATTCATTCCGGCCTATCTGATGTTGGTGATGGGCGGATGGCCGGCACTGAGTGCGGCGCTGCCCCCCGCGGCGATCTGTGGCATCTGCTTCGCAGTGGTGCAGTTCCTGGTCTCCAACTACCTGGGTCCGTATCTGACCGACATCCTCGCTTCTCTGGCTGCGATCCTCGGCCTGCTCGCACTCATGCAAGTCTGGCGTCCAGCGCCACCGGCTGCTGGGGCTGCTGCTACAGGTGGTGGAACGGCTACGAGCGTCCCGGCGGCTGGCGCGACTGCACGCGCTCCGACACCGACGCTGCTGCGAGCCTGGTCACCGTACATCCTGTTGATCATCTTCGTACTGCTGTGGGGATTTGCGCCCTTCAAGGCGCTGCTCGACAAGGCGACGATCGTATTTGGATGGCCGGGACTCGATGGCCACGTCCGGCGCCTCGCCCCCGTGGTTGCGACACCCGGGCCCTACGCCGCGAAGTTCACTCTGAACCTGGTTTCAGCCTCGGGAACTTCGGCAATGCTGGCAACGCTGTGCACGGCGCTGTTCCTGCGCGTACCCGTAAGGCAGTTCGTGGCATCCCTCTGTCGCACCACCCGCGACCTGGCGTTCTCCATTCTGACGATCACCTCTGTCGTGGCGCTCGCATACGTCATGAACTACTCCGGGACGACCGCGACCCTTGCATTGGCCCTGGCGGCGACCGGCGCATCCTTCCCGTTCTTCAGCGCCCTGTTGGGCTGGCTGGGCGTGTTCCTGACCGGGAGCGACACCTCGGCCAACGCCTTGTTCGGCAATCTTCAGGTCGTCACTGCCAACAAACTCGGCTTCTCGCCTTCCCTCATGGCTGCGGTGAACTCCAGCGGCGGTGTCATGGGCAAGATGGTGAGCCTGCAAAGCATCTCCGTTGCAGCGGCTGCCACTGGCATGCCCCCCGAGGACGAAGCGCGCCTGTTCCGCTTCACCCTCAAACATAGTTTGTTTCTCGCGGCGATCATCGGACTGATTGCCCTGCTTTATTCCTACGTTCTGCGCTTCTAGATTGGCAAAAGTCGCCTACGGCGCTTTAGGCGCCTGTCCATCCCTGGACGGCGCCCTTCGGGACGACCTCCGGTCGTCCAAAAGCGCTCCCGGCGCTTTTGTCGCGGACATCGACTCCGTTCCCGGCGGCAAAAAGCGTGGTTTTAGCCGCCTGCGCGTTGCGCAAGTCGGGCACGGTGCTTGCGTCGGCGAGGCCATGGACAAGCAGCACCAAACCGACCCCGGCATGCAAAAACTTGCCGATCTCATCGGCGAGACGACCATCGGCATGCTGACGACCGAGGACGCCGACGGGCTGCTGCGCAGCCGCCCGCTGGCGACCCTACAGATGGACTCCGAGGGCAAGCTCTGGTTCTTCATTGCGATGTCCTCGAGCAAGGTCGGCGAGATCGACCAGCACCGGCACATCAATCTCAGCTATGCCAACCCGGACAAGCAGGGTTACGTCTCGATCTCGGGCACGGCACGGATGATGCGCGATCGACCGAAGATGGAAGAGCTGTGGTCGCTGTGGGCAAAGCCCTGGTTCCCGAACGGCCTGGACGATCCGGATCTGGGCCTTCTGGAAGTCACCGTGCAACAGGCGGAGTACTGGGACGCACCCGCAAGCAAGATGGAACGGCTCTTCGGACTTGCGAAGGCGATGTCCACCGGCAACACGGATTCGCTCGGAGAGCACGGTACCGTGACGGGCCCCGCTGCCGAACCAACGGTGGAGACGCGACCGGCGCGACCCGAGCAGCAGCGCTCACACCACTGAGGCGACGTCCTTCTCTTCCTGATCGAACAACATCACGTCACCCGGGGCGCTGGTGGCAACCACCGAATTGCGTCCGGCGTCCTTGGCCTTGTAGAGCGCCACGTCGGCAGCCCGAATGAGATCCTCGGTACGCTGCCCATGTTGCGGATAGCAGGCGATGCCGAGCGAGGCGGTAATTCGCGACAGAACCGCGCCTGAGGCGGTAACCCGCAGCTGAGCGATCGCCTCTCTGATCGCCTCCGCCTTCTGATATGCGTCTTCCAGCGTGCAACCGGCGAGCACCAGCAGGAACTCCTCGCCTCCAAACCGACACGCAATGTCCTCCAACCGGGTATGGCGCTTCAGGACCTGCGCCACCTCACGCAACACGGCATCGCCGGCCTCGTGCCCATTGTTGTCGTTGAACAGCTTGAAGTGATCGACGTCGATCATGATGAATGCCAGCGAGTTGGCGTGCCGCGTGGCTCGTGCAAGCTCACGTTCGGCGGACAGCTCCAGGTGGCGACGATTGTAGAGATCGGTCAGTGGATCGCGTTCGGAGCGGCTGCGCAGGGTTTCCTGCAGTCGCAGATTGCCGAGCGCCAGCGACAACTGCTCCGCCAGCACACCTGCCAGGCGCAGAATCTCGTCCGACAGGTCGCTCGAGTCGACGTTGACCAGGTGCAGAACACCGAGCACTTCGCCGTGTCCTATGAGCGGTGCGCACAGGGAGCCGGCGTCGGAACTTTCAATGTGCCGACAGGTAACAGCCTGTTGAGCTCGCTCCACCAGGTGCGTTCTGCTGCGTCGGAGCGCCCAACAATCGTCCGGCGTAAACATCTTCGGCATCGACCCCGAGCCCCAGCTGAACTGCAACTCGAGCGCTCCGTGGGTCGGCCGCATGACATACAGACCGCCGCGGACGGTCGGCAGCAGTTGCGGCAGCACCTCGCCGATGACGTGATTCGCTTCGACCTGGGAGCGGCAGATGTGCAGCAGCTCCATCATCGTGCTCATCGCCGAGACTTCGAACAGCACGCGCTCCTGCTCGCCGATCGTCCGTCTCAGCTCTACTTCCGCGCGGTGGCGGCTCGTGGCCTGTCGGTGGAGATAGGCGTACGCAAACAGCGCCCCGAGAGCGACCACGACGGCCACACCCGCCCAGGAGGCCAGCAGCTCGTGCCGCCTCTGTGAAATCAATTGCAGTAGAGTTTCGCGATCGGCGCCGCTGCGGTCATCAACGACGCTCTGGGCCGTGTCGAGAACGTGCTCCAGCACGTGATATGCGCCGGCGAACACCGCGCTCAACGCCACAATGACTCCAACCAACGCCCCAAACAGCCAACGCCGTGACGGCTCGTCGTCCGACTCAGATTTAACCTCGGTGGGGCGCGGACCTAACATCCGTCAGGCGCTGCGCGCCAGCAACTGCGCGTCCCGGGGAGTAACAGGAATAGCACGGTCCTCGTTCCCGACGTGATACCGGGCGACCATGGCGTTGAGGGCTTGAACCTGTTCGACGATGGACTGGCTGGCCGCCGCGGCCTCCTCAACCAGTGCAGCGTTCTGCTGCGTCATCTCGTCCATCTGGGTGACGGCGCGGTTGACCTGTTCGATCCCCTGCGCCTGCTCTCGGCTGGCTTCCGCGATGCGCGCAACGATATCCGTCGCGGTTCGGACTGCTGAGACGATCTGCGTGAGCGTGCCGCCGGACTCGTCTACCAGACGACTGCCTTCGCCGACTCGAACCACGCTGTCGTCGATGAGGGATTTGATTTCTTTCGCTGCGGCGGCACTGCGACCCGCAAGGCTGCGAACCTCGCTGGCAACCACGGCAAAGCCACGACCCTGCTCACTGGCACGGGCCGCTTCGACGGCCGCGTTGAGGGCCAGCAGGTTCGTCTGGAACGCAATCTCGTCGATAACGCCGATGATGTCGGCGATCTTGCGCGAGGAGGTGTTGATTCCGTGCATTGCGGTGATCGCAGAGCCCACGACGGTGCCGCCCTTCTCTGCGTGGGCGCACGCGACGCGCGACAACTCGTTTGCCTTTGAAGCGCTGTCGGCGTTGTTCCGGACGGCGGTAGCCATCTCCTCCATCGAGGAAGCAGCTTCCTCGAGACTCGAAGCCTGCTCGTCCGTGCGCTGCGACAGGTTGGCGTTGCCCGCCGAAATCTCTTCCGCCCGGATCAGCACCTCATCGGAGGCCTGTTTGATCCGCTGGACGACCGACATCGTCATGCCGATGAGAGTGTTGACTCCCTGGACCAGGGTCGCGAGCTCGCCCGTCTTGCCTTCTTCGGAGATGCGCTGTGTCAGATCGCCATCAACGGCTGCGGTGACCACGGCCTGAGTCTCACGCACGGCGGACTTGAGTTGCTCTGAGAATGTGAGTTGCGCGGTGATATCGGTAGCGTACTCGACGATCTTGAAGGGTCTGCCTTCGGCGTCGAGGATCGGGTTGTAGCTCGCCTGAACCCAGACCTCGCGGCCACCCTTCGCCTGGCGCTTGTATTGCCCGGCGTGATGTTGGCCGCGCGCGAGCTGAGCCCAGAAGGAACGATAGTCAGTGCTGTCCCGCTCAACCGCGTCTACGAGCAGGCTGTGGTGCCTGCCACGCAGCTCCTCCAGCGAATAACCCATCATCCTCAGAAAGTTGTCGTTCGCACTGCGGAGCGTGCCGTCGAGATCGAAGTCGACGACGGCTTGTGCCTTGCTGATCGCCGCGAGTTGACCCTCGCCATCGGCCAACCTGAGCATGCGGTCAGTGACGTTGACGGTGTGCTTGACGACCTTGAAGGGTTTGCCGAAGCGATTGAGAATGACGAAGTAGGTCGCCTCCACCCAGATCGGCTGGCCGTCCCTGCCGACTCGCTTGTATTGAGCGGACTGGGTCTCACCGCGGCGCAGGCGGTCCCAAAATGCGTGGTACGCGGGGGTGTCGCGGTAGGCCGCGTCGACGAACATCCGGTGGTGCTTGCCACGCAGGTCGGCGCGGGAATAGCCGGATGCCTTCGAAAAGTTGTCGTTGCAGGTCAGGACATTGCCGTTCAGGTCGAATTCGATGACCGGCAACATCCGACTGATGGCTGCGACCTGACCCCGAAGGTCTGCGGTCGACCTGGAGTCGACCCAGACCCAGCGTAACAGCGAGCTGAGTGAGGCGAACGGGTTCCAGGTCATGGCGGGCTCTTGCGGGCGATCCTTTAGAATGTCCCTGCACCCGCCTTTATCGTCCGTAAACCCCCGCGCTTGATGCGATCCGACCCCCAATATGGGTACCGCGAGTGCGGCATACGTCACGCTTTAACGAGGACTGCTCCTATGCGGCCCCAGCGACCCGCTTGGCGGCTCCCCGGTTGCGCAGCCGTTCGCCGATGTCGTCACACCACACGTAGAAAAGCGGGATAAACAGCACCGCGATAAAGGTCGCCGCGAGCATTCCGCCGATGACTCCAGTGCCGATGGAATGGCGACTTTCGGCGCCGGCACCGGTACTGATAGCTAACGGCACGACACCCAACACGAACGCCAGGGAAGTCATGACGATGGGTCGGAAGCGCAGCCGCGCGGCGTCCACCGCGGACTGAATGCGACTTTCGCCGTCCCGGTGCATGTGAGCCGCGAACTCGACGATCAGGATCGCATTCTTCGCAGCCAGCCCCACCAGTGTGACCAGACCGATCTGCAGGTACAGGTCGGCATACAGACCCCGGAGCCACGTGGCCAGGTAGGCGCCGAACACAGCGAACGGCACAGCCAGAATCACCGCGAACGGCAGGGTCAGCCGCTCGTACTGCGCGGCCAGGATCAGAAACACCATCAGGACCGCCAGCCCGAAGATGGCGGTGGTGTTCTGACCACTGGTCTTCTCCTGATAGGAAGATCCGGACCAGGCCAACTCATAACCCGATGGCAGCACCTTGGCGGCGATCTCCTCCATCACCGCGAGCGCCTGACCCGAGCTGTAACCCGGCGCCGGCCCGCCAAACAGGCGCGCCGCGGGAAAGAGGTTGAAACGCTCGACCACATCCGGTCCGGTCGCCTCCGTCACGTGGGCGACGGCAGTCAACGGGATCATCGTGCCGTTCGCGGACTTCACATAGACATCGCGCAGATCTTCCGGATGCGCGCGGAATTGCTCTTCGGACTGCAACTGAACCCGGTACACCCGGCCGTCCTTGTTGAAGTCATTGACATAGAAGGCGCCGAAGGTGCTCTGCAACGTCGTGTTGACGTCATCCAGGCTGACGCCCAACAGCTTGGTCTTCTCGACGTCGATGTTGACCTGCACCCGCGGGACCTGCGCCGAATAAGAGGTCCCGACGCCGAGGAGCTCCGGCCGTTTCGCGGCCGCCGCGACCAAAGCCTGCGTCGCCGCTTCCAACCCCTGATAGTCGCTGCCGGAGCGGGACTGCACGAATCCCTCGAAGCCGCCGGTGTTGGACAGTCCCTGGATTGCCGGTGGGGAGATCGAGAACACCGCCGCGTCCTTGATTCCCAGGCCCCTGAACATGATCGCCTGGGTCATGGCCGTCGCCGAGAGGGACGCTTGTTTGCGTTGCGACCAGTCCTTGAGAATGACGAAGCTGACGCCGGCGTTCGTCCTCTGCGTGTTGGTCAGGACGTCGAAGCCGCTGATGGTGAAATTGTCGGCGTAGGCCGGATGATTGAGGCTTGCCTCGTCCATCTGGGACAGCACGGCGCGGGTGCGCTGGATCGAAGCCGCCGGCGGCAGGGCTGCAATCGCGATCACATAGCCCTGGTCCTCGTCCGGGGCGAGCGCGGTCGGCACCGTGCGCGCGATCTGCCAGGTGATCAACAACATGCCACCGATGAGCAGCAACGCCACTGCGCTGCGGCGGATGATCCAGCCTACTCCCTGCGCGTATTTCTCCGTGACGACGGCAAACCCCCTGTCGAAGTAGCGCAGCAGTCCCTTCGGCTCGATCGCTCCGGTCTTCAGAAAGCGGGCGCACATCGCCGGCGTCAGCGTCAACGCTACGAAGCCCGACAAGGAAACGGACACGGCGATGGTGATGGCGAACTGGCGATACATCTCGCCTACGAGACCGCCCAGGAAGGCGACCGGCAGAAACACGGCGTTCAGAACCAGAACGATCGCGATGACCGGCCGGCTCACCTCTGCCATCGCGCGACGCGTCGCTTCTTTCGAATCGACGTGCTCGCTGCGCATATGCCGCTCGACGTTCTCGAGTACCACGATCGCATCGTCCACCACGATGCCGATGGCGAGAACCATGCCGAACAGAGTCAGCGAATTGATCGAGAATCCCAGCAGATACATTCCCGCGAACGTCCCCGTCAGGGAGACCGGAACAGCCAGGGTCGGGATCAGCGTGGCCCGCAGATTGTGCAGGAAGAGCCAAACGACCCCGAACACCAGCGCCATCGCCTCGAAGAAGGTGATGGTGACCTCACGCATCGAGACACGCACGTATTGGCTGGTGTCGTAAGGGATCGACCACCGCAGCCCCGCCGGAAACTTCTTGCCGAGCTCCTGCATCCGCGCCTGGACCGCGTTGGCGACCTGCAGCGCATTGGCACGGGGCGCGAGCGAAATGGCCGCACCGACCATCGGGCGGCCCTTGCCGGTCAGGCCGAACGAGTAGTCCTGAGCTCCGAGCTCCACGCGGGCGACGTCCCCGAGGCGTACGATCTGTCCGCTCTGCCCCGTTTTGAGAACGATGCGCTCGAACTGCTGCGGATCGGTGAGCCGGCCCTGGCTGGTGACGCTGAGAGTCAGGTCCACGCGCTGAGTCATCGGCTCGCCGCCAACTCGGCCGGCCGCGGACTGGGTGTTCTGCTCACGAATCGCCGCAGCGACATTGTCGGGCGTCAGACCGAATTGAGCGAGCCGGTCGGGGCGCAGCCAGATGCGGATCGAGTAGTCGCGCGCGCCGAACACCTGCATGCTGCCAACGCCGGGGATGCGGCGCAGCTCGTCAACGACGTTGGTCGTGCAGTAGTTCGAGACATACAAACCGTCGTAACGGCCGTCTGGCGAGTCCAGCGTCACGACCTCCAGAATGGTCGGCAATGCCTTCTGCACCGTGACGCCCTGTCGCCTGACCTCCTCCGGGAGCAGCTGTAAAGCGCTCTGCACCAGGTTCTGGACGTTCACGACCGCGATGTCCGGATCGGTGCCGACAGCGAAAGTCAGCGAGATCGTCACTGCGCCGCTCGACGAGCTCGCGGAGCGCATATACAGCATTCCCGTAACGCCGTTCAGCGCCTGTTCGAGCGGTGTCGCGACTGTATCCGCGATGACATCGGCGCTCGCGCCGGGATACACGGTAGATACGGCCACCGTGGGCGGCGCGATATCCGGATACATTGCAACGGGCAAGGAACGAAACGCGGCCGCCCCTGCGATCACGATGAAGCACGAAACGACCGCCGCGAACAGCGGTCGATCGATGAAGAAGTTGGAAATCACGTCGCGGCCTCGCCGTCCTCCAGCTTCACCGGAGAGGCCTTCACGATCGCGCCGGGCTGCACTTTTAGAATCCCGTCCACGACGACGCGGTCACCCGCCTCCAGGCCCTTGGACACGACGACATTGTTCCCTGCAGTGGTGCCCAACGTGACCGGCCGCGGCCCGACTTTCTGGTCCGACGCCACCACCCACACGAACGTGCCCTGCAGCCCGTGCATCACCGCCCGCTTCGGAACGATCAGGGAATCGGCAAGTGTCACCCCCTCGACCCGTGCGCGCACGACCTGTCCCGGCAACAGAATGGATTTCGAATTGTCGAGGACGGCCCGCACGTCGATCGTGCCTGTGCCATCTCCCACGCTCGGCGCGATAAACTCGATGCGGGCGTTGTCGCCGAGCGTCCGGCCCTGTATGTCGAGCACCCGCACCTTGATTCCGGCGGCGCCCGCACCCGTCGCGGCGGTTCGCAAGCCATCGGCCTCTGCCTCGGGCACCGAGAATTCAACATACAACTGGTCGGTCTGAACGATGCGTGTCAGCAGGCTCGAGTCGCTGCCGGCCGTCACGAGACTGCCCTCGGAACGCGCCTCGCGGCTGGTCAACCCATTGATCGGTGCGCGAACCTCCGTGTACGACAGATCCAACTCGGCACGACGCAACGCGGCCTGAGCGGAAGCCACCGAGGCCTCCGCGGTCTCGAAGGCAGCCACCGCGGTGTCGCGATCGTGGAGACTCGCCAACTTCTGCTCGTAGACAGTCAGGATGCGGTCCCGCTCACGCCGCGCCTGGGCCAGCGTGGCCTGCTGAACGCCCACCTCGGCCTTCGCACGATCGACATCCGCCGCAAACGGGGCGGGATCGATGCGGAACAGCAGATCGCCGGCCAGTACTGGCGAGCCTTCGCGATACTGGCGCTTGAGCAGAATACCGGAGACCTGCGCACGAACCTCCACTTCCCGGACACCCCGCATCTGCGCGGCGTGCTCCAAAGACAATTGCAGCGCACCGGGCCTGACCTCGAGTGTGCCGACTTCCATGGGCGGCATCGGGGGCGGCGCAGCCGCGGGCGCGCAACCCTGCAAGGCGACCAACAGCGCAGCCAAAGCGATAACAATAGCAATGGAAAGAGATCGGAACGGATGCGGCATGCCACTCGCCTTAAGTGTCGAGTTCCCGTTTCAGGGCAGGCGTGCGGTGTACCCTCTCAGGACAGAGAACGCAATGCTGAAAAAGAGGTAGATCCAGCCTTGCGGCCGGCTGCGTCGAGGGCCTGCCTCCTGCGAAGGCCTGCCTCCCGCGAGGGCCGCGCTTCAGGGGCTCGGCGACTGCAGCACAACCACCCGGCGCCCGGACCTCAGCTCCTCGCTCTTGAGGTCAAGGCCGGCCTCCACCGCGCGAGCCGTGATCCAGTCGGCTCGCAGGCGCAACTTCGGATACGTGCTCTTGCGCACCTCCCATCGCCCGCCGGACCACTCGTGGACTACGTCTGTGATCCAGACGCGTTCCGGCTCGAAATGCAGCACACATTGCATGATCCGATCCCGCTCAGCTCGGGTGGTCAGCACCGCGTCCTGGCCCTGAAGGTCGCGCGGCTGCTCCCGGAACTCGAGAACCAGCACGCCGCCGGGGATGAGCAGGCGGCGCCACTCGCCGAACAGCCTCGCCACCGTGTCGAGACTGTCTAAATGAGTCAACGTGTCGCCGAGACACAGAGCAGCTGAATAGGGGCCCTGTGTAGCGTAACGCGCAACGTCCGCAATCTCGGCCTGCACGAGCGACACGGGCAATCCCGCACACACTTCCTCGAGTTCCCGCAACAATTCGGGGCTGTTGTCGACCGCGACGACACGTGAGCCCGACTCGGCAAGGACCCGTGCGTGATAGCCCGGGCCACAACCCAGATCGAGAACGGCCCCATCGCGCGGACCGGGAAGACCTACGCTTGCGAGCAGATCGCGCGCTGAGCGCAGGCACTGATCGAGGCCGCCCAGCATCCACGTGTAGCGCGTAGCGAGAACGGTCTTGTAGTGCGTTTCGACGGGTGATGACATGCGGCTATCGTACTGCCGTCCGGGCTCTTAAAATCTGCCAGAAGATCCGGTATCTCTGACCGATCGTCCGGCACAAGGATGCTTCGAATGTTCCCGAATTCTCCCGCGACACGCACTACAAGACCGTTCTCGCTACGCGCTACACGTGGATGCTGGGCGGCCTCGA
>FTEY01000598.1_pt1 | contig 22661 bp, 16 predicted proteins | sample 1640321 | NCBI WGS metagenome assembly FTEY01 (sample SAMEA3914816, study PRJEB12502) | metagenome | biome: forest; material: soil | place: USA | collected 2011-09-16 | depth 0.3 m
ATACGGGAAGCTGGGGTTGAAGATCACCTTCAGCCAGTCGACGGGGATGGCGATCCCGTCGTGCATCTCGTAGCCGGCCGGGGTGTGCATCCAGCTATTGGCGGCCAGGATCCAGAAACCGGAAAGAGCGGTTCCCAGGGCGACCAGCACGGCGGAGGTCACGTGCAGCCACGGTTTCACCCGCCGCCAGCCAAAGAGCATCACGCCCAGAAAGCTCGCCTCGAGGAAAAACGCGGTCAGAACTTCATAGCCGACGAGGGGTCCAATTACGTTGCCGACCACCACCGAGAACCGGCTCCAGTTCGTCCCGAACTCGTAGGACAGGGGGATCCCGGAGACCACACCCATGGCAAAGGACACGGCGAAGATCTTCGTCCAGAACCTCGCCAGCCGGTGGTAGTGGTCCTGGCCGGTCCGGCGCCAAAGCACCAGCAGCGTGGCGATGAACGCCGACAGGCCGATCGTGAAGGCCGGGAAGATGATGTGGAAGCTGATGGTGAACGCGAACTGCAGTCGCGCCAGCATCACAGCCTGCGGATCCACGGCGACCGGACCTCTCAGCAGCGGAACCTAGAGCGGGGCTGGGAGAAGGCCTCGCAGCCGGCAGGGCCTCGCCGCCGGCAGGGCCCTCCTGGGGGATGGAGTCTATACCCCAATGGGGGAGGTGCCGGGCGAGCCCTTGTTCTTTAATGCTACATGCCCCATCAACCGAAACCCCCTCGCCCGCCGCAGGCCGCTCGCCGGCCGCGGACCCCTCGAAGGCGGCAAGCAGCCCGGCCGGCCGGGAGGCATATGCCGGCTGCCAGGCCTGTGCCGGCTGCCAGGCCCCTGGGGAAGGCGAAGGGAACTTCCAGGCCGGTTAGCACTCCAAGTACCCGAGTGCTAGAATTGCATCCCAAAGGGGAGATCGATCCCACCACCCATTTTCTTCGAGGGTCCGCGTATACGCGGACGGGCAGCGCCCCGGCCAGGGGACGCCCAGGCTCGACGAACGAGCAGGCAATGCCTGCGAAGAGAGGAGACCCGATGACCGGAAGCACTGCGCTTGCTGTGACCCGTAACGGTGACCTCGCCCTGACCGGCGCGGTCGGAAGTCTCGATGCCTATCTCGAGCGAGTCAGCCACATTCCCGTGCTGAGCCGGGAGGAAGAGCGGGCTCTCGCGGACCGGTTCAAGCGGGACAACGACTTGGGCGCCGCGCGGCACCTCGTCCTTTCGCATCTGCGCTTCGTGGTGCACATCGCCCGCGGCTACGGCGGCTACGGCCTGCCGGTCGGGGATCTGATCCAGGAAGGCAATGTCGGCCTGATGAAGGCGGTGAAGCGCTTCGACCCCAGCATGAACGTGCGGCTGGTGTCCTTCGCGGTGCATTGGATCCGTGCCGAGATTCATGAGTACGTGCTGCGTAACTGGCGCCTGGTGAAGATTGCGACGACCAAGGCGCAGCGCAAGCTGTTCTTCAACCTGCGACGGCTGAAGAAGAACCTGACGTGGCTGTCCGCCGAGGAAACGGCGGCGGTCGCCCGGGATCTGGGCGTGAGCGCGAGCGAAGTCACTGAGATGGAGAAGCGCTTGGCAGCGCGTGACCTGTCATTCGACCCGACGCCGGAGTCGGACGATGAGGAGACGACGTACAGCCCGGCCGCTTATCTCTCGGCACCGGACTCGGATCCCGCGGACAGTGTTGAGAGCGCGGAATGGGAAGTCGATTCGTCCAACCGCCTGCAGGAGGCGATGGGCCATCTGGACGACCGCAGCCGCGACATCCTGCAGCGTCGCTGGATGAGCGACGACAAGGCGACTCTGCACGAGCTTGCGGACAAGTACGGCGTTTCGGCCGAGCGAATCCGCCAGATCGAGTCGAACGCCTTGGGCAAGCTGCGCGGGTTCATGGGCGGCGAGGCCCGAGCGAACTAAGAAGCGCGAGCAGAAAGAGCGAGCGAAAGAGAGGGGGCCCTTGCGGCCCCCTTTCCTTTTGGGGGCCGGCCCCCGCGCGGCGATCAGCCTTGCGTGGTGATCGGCTCGAGCGTCAACTCCACGCGACGATTCGCCTGGCGACCTTCGGGGGTCGTGTTGGGCGCAATGGGCTTGGTCTCACCGGCGCCGACGGTGATGACGCGCTGGCTATTGACGCCCTGTGACTCCAGGTACTGCGCGACGCTGTTGGCGCGTCGTTCGGAGAGAGACTGGTTGTACTCAGCCGCGCCGACGTTGTCGGTGTGCCCGGCGACCTCCAGAATGGTCTTGTCGTACTCCTTCAGCACCAGCGTGACGGAGTTCAGAACACTGTCGAACGAAGGGTTCAGATCCGAGCTGTTGGTTTGAAACGTAATGTTGCCGGGCATCACGAGGGTGATGTCGTTGCCCTTGCGAACGACCTGGACGCCGGTGCCCTGCAACTGCTCGCGAAGCTTGGCCTGCTGCCGATCCATGTAGTTGCCGGTCGCGCCACCAGCCAGCGCGCCGATACCGGCACCGATCAACGCGTTCTTACGATGTTGGCGGGCGTCGCCGCCGGTCAGCATGCCGATCGCGGCACCCGCGACGGCGCCGATTCCCGCGCCGATCGTCGTGCGACTGACCTGCTTCTCCCCTGTGTAGGGCTCATACGTGTAGCAGCCGGTGAGCAGTGTGGCGACGACGGTCGCAACCACGGCCACACGCGGAAATTTAACGAAACCCATGAGACCTCTCCTTCGCCTTAACAATTGCTTACATTGGCGGCCGCAGGCTACCGACCACGCAATGAACAATCAATGAACGGCGCGAAGGGGGGGAGAGATCAGGCCGGCGCGGCGAGTGCTGCCGCGTGCACCGCGGCAACGACGCGCTCGTGAACGGCCTTGTCCAAAGGACCGGGCACGAGCTCATCATCCTTGGCGAGCTGCGCAATCGCATCGGCTGCGGCCATCAGCATGACATCGGTGAAACGCGCGGCCCTGGCCCTCAACGCGCCTTTGAACAGGCCGGGGAAGGCCAACACGTTGTTGATGCCCTTACCGTCGGCGGCAAACGTAGCCCCGCGCTCACGAGCTACGAAAGGCTCGATTTCGGGATCGGGATTCGACAGGGCCAGGATGACCTGCCCGGGTCGCACCCACTCGGGCCGGATGAGGCCTTTGACACCAGTGGTGGCGATGACGATGTCCGCGTGCGCCATGATCGTCTCGAGGTTCGCGCCCTCGCCGCCCAGAGACCGCAGTCGGTCGATTGCATCAGGATGGCGGTCAGTGCCGAGAATTCGGCCTACGCCGTAGGCTCGTAACAGCCGGACGATGCCTGTGCCGGCGGCTCCCAAGCCGATCTGACCGATGGTGCTGTCGCGAAGATTGCGGCCGGCATGCCGCGCCGCATTGGTCAGAGCCGCAAGCGCCACGACGGCGGTGCCGTGCTGATCATCATGCAGCACCGGCTTGTTGAGTCGCTCCTGCAACCGGCGCTCGATCTCGAAACATTCCGGTGCAGCGAAGTCCTCGAGCTGAATGGCGCCGAAAGACATCTCGATCGCCATGATCGCATCGACGACCTTCTCGGGGTGCGTCTCGCGCATCAGGATCGGGACGGCGTTGATTCCAACCAGGTCGGCGAACAACGCCGCCTTGCCCTCCATGACGGGCAGGCCCGCGAGCGCGCCGATGTTGCCGAGACCCAGAACGGCGGTGCCGTTGGTAACAACCGCGACAGTGCTGTCGAGAGCTGTGTATTCGCGCGCAGCCTGCGGGTCGTCCTTGATCGCCAGACACACTCGGGCGACGCCGGGTGTGTAGATGTCCCGCAACACCTGCAGGGTGTTGATGGGCATGCTGGGAACGGTGCGGATCTTGCCGCCGCGATGACGATTGAAGACGCGATCGGACTTGCCCAGGAACTTCGCAGTCGGCAACTGCGCGATCCGATCATAGAGGGTACGGTCGGCCTCCTCGTCCATCTCGAGCGTCAGCTCCCACACGGTGCGGCCCTGATCGCGCCTCAGGGCGGTCAGGTGCTCGATGGCCAAGCCAGCGTCGGCCACGACCTGCAGCACCTTGACCAGGCTCCCCGGCTGATGGACGGTCTCGATGATCAGGATCTCCGGAATCTTCATGGGCAATGGGCTTCGATGTGCAATTTCGTCAGGGCGGAATGATCGCGTTCCACGCCCGCCCGGGCAAGCCGCTAAAATGGGTAAATGCGCGCAGCCGTCATCCACGCCTTTGGCGAGCCCAATGTCCTGACGGTCGAGGAACGTCCCGAGCCTGTGATGCGCGACACGGACATTCTGGTCGAGGTGCACGCGACCTCGGTCAATCCGGTCGATACGAAGGTTCGCAAGAGCTCGAGCGCACCGCGAACCTTACCTCTGATCCTCGGTTACGACGTGAGCGGCGTTGTCGTGCGGTGCGGTACGCGCGCAACACAGTGGAAGCCCGGCGATGAGGTCTTCGCGGCACCAAACCTTTTCCGCGACGGCGCAAATGCCGAATTGGTCGCGATTGATGGCCGCAGTGCGGCACACAAACCCCGGACAGTCGATCACGTGAGCGCAGCAGTGCTGCCGTTGGTCTCGCAGACGGCGTGGGAAGCGTTGCACCTCCGGGCTCGGATTCGACCCGGTGAAACGGTGCTGGTCCACGCTGGCGCGGGGGGTGTGGGGCACATTGCCGTTCAACTCGCGAAGCTGCATGGGTGTCAGGTCATCACTACGGCGGGACGTGAGGAATCACTTACGTTTTGCCGTGAAGTGCTGAAAGCTGATGAGGTCGTCGACTACACGAAGACGGATTTCGTCGCGCGAGTGAAGGAGCTCACGGGCGGCAAAGGTGTTCCCGTCATTCTCGATACGGTGGGCGGCGAGGTGTTCGTCAAGAGCCTCGACTGCGCCGCGGTCAACGCGCAAGTGGTGACGATCCTGGGGTCCAACACGGGCGACCGGGGCCGGTCGCTTCTGTATCGAAACGTCTCGATTCACTATGAATTCATGGGCGTGCCGACCGCTCACGAGATGGAGGCTGAACGGCCTGGGCAGATTCTGTCGGGGATTGCCCGGCTGGTTGACGCGGGGCTGTTGGTCCCAAGGGTGAGCACCCGGCTGCCGTTGGAACGGATCGCGGATGCCCACCGGCAGGTCGAAACGGGCCGGACGATCGGGAAGGTTGCTGTCGTCGTAAGACCGTAGGCCTTTGGCGCGGCGCTGACGCGCTGCCGGCGGACATCGCAAGAAGCCTAGGAGGAGTCATGTCGAAATCTCCCGCCGCTGCACTCGATCCTTTGGATCTCTATGGCGTGCGCCAAGAGCTCACGGAAGAGGAGCGGATGGTTCAGGACTCGGTCGCCAGGCTGGTCGATGACAAGATCCTGCCGATCATCCAACACTGCTTCGAAGAGCATCGCTTCCCGCGCGAGCTGATTCCGGATCTCGCAGGGTTGGGACTGTTGGGGTCCTCGATCCACGGCTACGGCTGCGCGGGCCTCAACGCGATTTCCTACGGACTGATCTGTCAGGAGATCGAGCGGGGCGATTCGGCGCTGCGCAGCTTCGTATCAGTGCAGTCGTCACTGTGCATGTATCCGATCTACGCGTTTGGGTCCGAAGCGCAGAAGCAAAAGTATCTACCGCGGATGGCGCAAGGCGAGGTCATCGGCTGCTTCGGACTCACCGAGTCTCACGGCGGCTCCGACCCTTCCAACATGAAGACGACCGCACGCAAGCGCGGCACCGATTGGGTCCTGAACGGCTCGAAGATGTGGATCACCAACGGGGCCATCGCGGATGTGGCGGTGGTTTGGGCGATGACGGAGGACGGCATCCGGGGGTTCCTTGTTGACAAGGGGACGCAGGGATTCTCGGCGCCTGAGATCGAGCGGAAATTTTCACTGCGCGCCTCCGTCACTTCCGCTTTGTTCTTCGACAACGTCGTGGTGCCGGAAGAGAACGCTCTGCCGGGCGTGGTGGGGTTGAAGGGGCCGCTGTCCTGTCTCACGCAGGCGCGGTACGGCATCGCCTGGGGGGTGATTGGCGCAGCCCAGGCGTGTTTGGGTCAGCTCCTGGACTATACGAAGTCGCGCGTTCTGTTCGGGCGCCCACTGGCGGAGAATCAGGCGATTCAGATCCGCTTGGCTGACATGTCACGACGGATCACGACGGCGCAACTGTTGGCGCTGCAACTGGGAAGGTTGAAGGACGCAGGGACGATGCAGCCGGCACATGTATCGCTGGCTAAATGGAACAACTGCCGCATGGCCCTGGACATTGCTCGCGACTGTCGCGACATGCTGGGTGGGGCGGGGATCAGTGTCGAGTACGTGCCGATGCGGCACATGCTGAACCTCGAGAGCGTCATCACGTACGAAGGGACGGAGACGATCCATCAGCTGTCGATTGGACGGGAGCTGACGGGGATCAGCGCGTTTTAGCGAGCGCGCGTGCCTCAGGCCCGCGGCTCACCAGTAGTAGTCGTGCGGTTTCTTGCAGTCGGGCCACACCACCCCATCCGGATCGCGACCCCGCGTCACCGCGTGTTCGAGGCGGCGGGTCTCGATACGCGCGGGCACGACGATGCGCTCGTGCACCCACCAGCCGGGCTCGTTCATCAAAAACGGAGAGAGATGCTTCCACGGCTTCTCACGGCCACCCCGAACGGGAGGTCCGGAGCGGTGGACGAAAAGAATTCGGCTACGCCGAGCCGCAGCCACGTGCTGCTGGTGACGACGGATGGAACGCTTCATAACATAGACCCTTGGTTAAGGTACCTACGTCATGGGAATCTCCTTGGTGTTCATGGGACTTATTGGTCCTCGCCGCTCAGCACAAGTTCCCCGGCTTGTCGCGCCACCCGGAGTGAGGAGGCACGATTGTGCAACAACCTGTTGCACAAACTTTTCCTGTCACGCGTGCGCCGGCTTCAGGCTGCTCCGTCGCAATCCTTCGCGACGAACCGGCTGCACCGACAGGCGCAACCCGAAGGCTCCCAAAATGGCGGTCAGCGTATCGAGACGAGGATTGCCCTTCTCTGACAGCGTTCGATACAAGGTCTCACGGCTGAGGCCGGTCTTCTCGGCCAAGGCACCCATTCCTCCCAGGGCTTCGGCAACGGTGCGGAGCGCGATCGGCACGGCTCGAGTATCGCCGTCAATCAACATCGCCTCAACATAGGCGGCGATGTCCTTGTCGCTGCGCAGGTGATCCGCAGCGCGAAACGGCACGCTAGCCGCAGCGGGCTTTGTAGTCTTTCCAGTAAGCATGCGCTTTCTCAATATCGGAGTCCTGCGTTCTCTTGGTCCCGCCACACAGCAGCAAAATCAAGGCCGCTCCATGGTCAGCCGATCCAGTCGGGCGACGATCCGCTGGCGGGCAGCCGGATCGCGCAACCCTTCAAGCCATTCCATCACTGGGACTCGGCCCTGGACGGTTTGGTATTGGCGAACTTCTATGGTTCCCATAGTAGCCTAAAAGCTACGATCGCGGTAGTGAGGGGGACTGGGGTGGTTTCAGCGGGATTTCAGCGGGCGACACACTGCCAGCGTGGTCGCGTCCGGACCACTGACAAGAGTCAACAAGTTAGCCAGAGATCTCGGGACAGACGCGCTTGAGAGCTGGAGGTTCTAACAGAGAGCGTTTGGGTGCTCGCGCAAGCGCACGCGCGCGCACAATGTGTCCAGCGCGAGCGGGCGTGCGGTGGCGCACAGCGAAGTGCGCCAGGGGACGGGGCGCGCGACGGTTAGGCGCGAAGGTGCTTGTTGAAGAACTCCACCGTGCGCTGCCACGCGAGCTTTGCGGCTGCGGCGTCGTAGCGAGGTGTAGTGTCGTTGTTGAATCCGTGCTCTACGCCAGGATAGGTGAACGCCTGGTAGTCGACCTTGGCCTTCTTCAACTCTTCCTCGTACGCAGGCCACCCGCCGTCGATTCGCGTGTCGTTGCCGGCATAGTGCAACATCAATGGCGCCCTGATCTTCGCGGCATCCTCGGCCGTGGGTTGGGCGCCGTAAAACGGTACGGCGGCGCCAAGGTCGGGGACACGAGTCGCCACGAAGTTGGCAATACCACCGCCATAGCAGAACCCGACAACACCCACCTTCCCGTTGCTGCCTGGAAACTTCTTCAACACATCGACAGCGGTCAGGAAGTCGGCACGGGTCTTATTCTGATCCAGCTTGGTGAACAGGTCCCGGGCCTTGTCCTCATCCCCCGGATAACCGCCCAAAGGAAACAATGCATCGGGGGCGAAGGCGATGAAGTTATCGAGCGCCAGACGCCGGGCGATATCCTCGATGTGAGGATTGAGGCCGCGATTCTCGTGGACGACCAGGATGGTCGGCAGCTTGCCTTTGGGTTTCACAGGCCGGGCAACATAGGCCCGGATCTTTCCGTAGCCCTCGGCGGAGGACGGGAACTCCTCGTAGTCTGTTTTCAGGCGCGCGTCTTGGGGCGGAACCTGTTGACCGAACGCAAAGTCGGGGCTCAAGGCCAGCAACAGGGTCTCCGCGGTCGCCCCGGCAACCAGGAAACGACCAGCATTCTCGAGGAATCCGCGGCGCGACAGGCGGCCATGCACGTAGTCGTCGAACAGCTTCAAGACCTGTGGGTCGAAATCCTTGGCCGTCTTGCGCGTCATGGGGGCACCTGCTCGGGGTTTAGGGTTGGGCGCGTGTTGCACGTCGCGGCGGCCATTGTAAGGCACTCCACTTCGGTCGCGGGTTCCAATCAGGTTTGCAGCGACCCGGGAACGACGGCACTGGGGGACGACCAGGCAACACGGCCAGGAGTGGCGCGCGTTCAATGGTCGTTCCGCGTCCATCCCAACAGTCCGACGAGCATCAACAACACCCAGCCGATGACGAAGAGCAGTGTGGCGTGCATGGCGGTCTAGAGGGTGACCACGCGAGCATCCGGGACATCGGCAGCCATGGCCGGGAAATCGGGCCGTACAGCGGGGACGGCCGAGAGATTTTCCCCCGCGAGGTCCGAGGGCCCCGCCACAAAACCCAGCCCGAGAAGGACCAGGATGGCCAGCCAATTGGTGACCCGCTGCCAGGGAGTCTCGGCATCGGTGCGGCGCAGGGGAATCGAGGTCATGGGCGTCTCCCGGATCACTGTCCAGGAGCATTTCGCCACCGTGGGCCGGTGCCGTCGGGGCGGGAAAATGGCGCGGCACCCAAGAATTGTGGCGAATGGTGGCGGGGGCGCGGCGAGCTTTGGTGCGTACCGCGACGGCGGGCTTGGCGCTAGCGACAGCTAACGGGTAGCCTTTCACCATGAAACGCCTCGTTGCGATAGTCGAAGACGAACCCGCCATCCGTGACAACTACGCTGCGGCGTTTGCTCGTGAGGGCTATACGGTGCGCACGTATGGGAATCGCGCTCAAGCGATGGCCGCCTTTGTGGCACGTCTTCCGGACCTTGCGGTTATCGACATCTCCCTCGATGACGAGCCGGAGGGGGGATTTGAGCTGTGCCGACAACTCCGGTCGCTGTCCGCCGAACTCCCCATCATCTTCCTGACCGCGCGGGACTCTGAACTCGATGCGGTGTCAGGCCTGCGCTTGGGCGCCGATGACTTTCTCACCAAGGACCTAAGCCTCGCGCACCTGATCGCCCGCGTGAACGCGTTGTTCCGACGTGTCGAAGCGCTCCGCAAGCCCCAGGAGGCATCACAGGAAGTCCGCCGAGGTCCGCTCAAGCTCGATGCGGAGCGGATGCAGGTCGAGTGGGAAGGCCAAGTTGTGCTGCTCTCGCTGACCGAGTTCTGGATTGTCTATGCGCTGGCACGTCACCCTGGCCACGTGAAGAACCGGCAGCAGCTCATGGACGCGGCGAACGTGGTGCTGGACGACAACACCATCACCTCGCACATCAAACGAATCCGCCGCAAGTTTCAGGTGATCGATCCCAAGTTCGATGCCGTGCAGACGGTGTATGGGATGGGTTACCGGTGGGTGGAGTAGCCGGCGGGCGCGGGGCCGTGCGTAGCGTGACGCGCTGACGCCCCATGTCCCTCCGTCTCAAGCTCCTGCTTCTTCTGGGCGTGGCTATCCTGGTCCTGCCGTGGGCCGGAATGCGTTATGCGCGCGAGATGGAATCGGCACTCCGCGAAGGAGAGCAGGATTCGCTAGCCGCCGTCGCACAAGCCATCGCCTCGTCCCTGCAGGGCCGGACTGACCTGCTCTACCGCGAGCCTGAGACGCACCCGACATCCGCGAACTCCGGCCCATATGACCTGCAGCCGCTGGTTCTGGCGTCGCAGCCGTTCATGGATGGCTCCGGCGACGAATGGCCGCAGGACAAAGGGGCTTGGAAATACTTCAAGAAGGGCAAGAACCGGTTCGGCATCGTCACGGGCGTCTTCGAGCGCATGCTCTACGTGCAGCTCGATGTCAAAGACGAACACTTCGTATTCGACGCGGCCGGAGCAAACGCGCTCGACTCGAGCGAGCTCGGCGACCGGGTCTGGCTGGGAATCCAGGCACCGGACGGTGTCGAGCACCAGGTGTTCCTGAGCGGCACTGGGCCGGGAACCTTGGAGGCCCGACGCATCGAAAGCGGAGAACTGGGGCAGCAGTCCGCGGTAACGGAGCCGCGTGTTAGTGGCGCGTGGCAGGCGGCGGCAGGAGGTTACCGTGCGGAGTTGAGGGTGCCCCTATCGATGATCGGGGACCGCTTTGGCGTTCTGATCGACGATCGCGATGCTCGAGGCGCTGTTCCCGTGAGCTATGGCACGCTGCGTAGCGACGACCTACACACGATGGGGCGCCTGATCACTGCCTCACCGGACCTCACCAACTACCTCGTCCAATTCCTCCAACCCGGACTTCGCCTGACAGTGATGTCGCCCACGGGTCGCGTGCTGGCGCAGGCCGACGCTCTGGGCCAGCCGACTGCCGAGTTGGGGCCCTCGTCTAACGTGCTCGCGCGCCTGTACCGCCGGTTCGTGGACACCCCCAAAGCACGTCGGACGATCGAAAGCGGAACGGGCGTCTACGATCGCGACCATCGTTCGAGTATTGGCACGCTGAAGATCACGCAGACTGGCGATAGGTGGGTGACGCTTCGTGATAGAGCGCTTACCCACATGCTCAACCTCACGCTGATCACCAGCTTTGTCGCGGTCATCGCAATCTTTGTGTTCGCGGCACGCCTTGCAGTTCGGCTGGGGCGCCTCCGTCGGGCCAGCGAGTCCGCGCTCACCCGTGAAGGCTTGGTTACGACGTTCCCGGAAACATCGGCGCCGGATGAGCTCGGCGACGTGGCTCGCGGGTTCTCTACCCTTCTGGGGCGCCTGAACGAATACACGGGGTATCTACGGACCCTCGCCGGGAAGCTCGCCCACGAAATCCGCACCCCGCTGACGATCGTCCGATCTTCCCTCGAAAACCTCGAGTCGGAAGGGGTCTCATCGGGAGCTCACGTGTATCTAGATCGAGCGCGCCAGGGTAGCGAGCGACTTAATGCGATCCTCGTGGCGATGGGCGCTGCGACTCGGGTCGAGGAGGCGATTGCGAGCGCCGAACGCACGCGATTCGATGTCGTCCCGGTAGTGGCCTCCGCCGTGGACTCGTACCGCAACGCTTTCCCGCAGCGGCAGTTCAAGGCGGATCTCGCTTCCGGTCCGGTCGAAATCGATGGCGCCCCGGATCTGGTCGTCCAGATGCTCGACAAGCTGATCGACAACGCGGTCGACTTCACGCCGCCCGGCGGCGAGATCACGGTCCGACTTCACTCTGAACCGGACGCCGCGGTGCTCGAGGTCGCCAACCAAGGGCCGCCGTTGGCGCCGGAGATTCGGAGTCGGTTGTTCGAGTCGCTGTGGCAGTCACGGAGCGATCGCGACAGCCGCCCTCACTTCGGGCTTGGATTGTACATAGTGCGACTGATCGCCGAGTTTCATGGCGGCGAGCCCAGCGCCGCCAACCTGCCGGGCGATGCGGGGGCGAGTTTCGTGGTGAGGCTCGCGAGGCCCTGAACTCCCGGGGTTGCGCGGTCGGTCACCCCAGGGCCGATCCAAATCTGTGGACGACAGCGCAGGCTCCACACCTCAAGTTGGTCGCGTTCCCGCCGCTTTTCCGGGGCAACCCAGCGAGAAAATCCGCTTGTCAGAAAATTACGACATAGAATTTTCATCTGGAACGAGTACACTTTGAGGCGTCGCAAGAGCGGAATCGTGTCGCAAGCACCGGTTTTGATTGAGAAACACCGGCTCTGGCACCCGATTTGCTCGAGGTTCACCAACGGGCGCGGGGTCCGCGACTGATGCGGCCAGCGCACAACGGGGAAGGGATAACGAGAGAAATCCGGGATTATCGATGCGGGCACGGGTACGACAGCCACTAACTTTTTGCGGTTGTCAGAAACGTGGGCGCGTGCAGTGACACGCGGACCTTGATAATTCGGTCGGAGTCGGAAGGGCTCCAACGTTTCAGCCGAAAGCTAATAGATGCTCGTGATCACGCGACACGCCGGCGCGCACTGAAGGGCGATTTTTGCATCACTTTTGCCCAGCGCCCGGCCGGAGCTGACAGCGATTCACCGGGTCACATGAAGGGTCGAAACTAACAGCCTCGCGGTGGAGACATCGCGGGGCTTTTTTTTGACTGGGGCGCCCTGCTCGAATGAGCGCAAGACGGCACGGCCGCTTGCGCGGGACTGCGTCGCTTGCGACGGGCCTGCGCGTTGGCGCAAGGCGGCCGCTGGTCAGCCCACGCCGAGGTGTTTGAGGATGCCCGTGGCGGCCTCGCGGCCTTCAAACACTGCCGTCACGACAAGGTCGGAGCCGCGAACCATATCGCCGCCGGCAAACACCTTGGGATTGGTCGTCTGGAACGGCGTGTCATGCGCGGCCGAGACTCGCACCCGGCCGTTGCCGTGCACACGGATGTCGTATTGCTCGAACCACTGTGGCGGGCTCGGCAAGAAGCCGAACGCGATGATCACCGCATCCGCGGCCAACACCTTCTCCGAACCGGGAATCGGCTCAGGCACGCGGCGACCGCGAGCGTCGGGCCTGCCGAGCCGCGTCTCGACCACCTTGACGCCTTCGACGCAGTCGGACCCGACGATCTCGATCGGCTGGGCGTTGAAGAAGAACTCGACGCCCTCTTCCTTGCTGTTCTTGTAGTCGCGCCGCGAGCCCGGCATGTTGTGCTCGTCACGCCGATAGGTGCAGGTGACGGATTCGGCGCCCTGCCGGACCGCGGTGCGGTTGCAGTCCATGCCGGTGTCACCGCCACCCAACACGACGACGCGCTTGCCGCGCATGCTCACCAACTGTTCGGCCGCGCCCGGCATGCCCAATTCGTAGTTGATGTTGGAAATCAGGTACGGCAGCGCTTCGTGCACGCCCTGGAGGTCCTCGCCGGGGAAGCCGCCCTTGACGTACTTATAGGTGCCCATCCCGAGAAATACGGCGTCGTATTCGGCGATCAGGCGCTCGAACGGCACGTCGGTACCGACGTCCACACCGAGCCGGAACTCGACCCCCATGCCTTCCATTACCTCGCGACGCTTCTCGACGACTTCCTTTTCGAGCTTGAAGGGGGGGATGCCGAACGTCAGCAGACCACCGATGCGGGTGTAGCGATCGTAAACGACGGGAGTGACGCCGTTGCGCACGAGGATGTCAGCGCAACCCAGGCCCGCGGGTCCCGCACCAATGACGGCCACGCGCTTGCCGGTCGGCTTCACATTGGACATGTCGGGCTTCCAGCCGCGCTTGAAAGCCTCGTCGGTGATGTATTTTTCGATCGAGCCGATGGTGACGGCGCCCAGCCCGTCGTTGAGCGTGCAGGCTCCCTCGCACAACCGATCCTGGGGGCAAATACGCCCGCACATCTCCGGCAGCGAGTTCGTCTTGTGCGACAACTCGGCGGCCTCGAAGAGATTGCCTTCCTGGATCAGCTTCAGCCAGTTCGGAATGTAGTTGTGAACGGGGCATTTCCATTCGCAGAACGGATTGCCGCAGGCGATGCAGCGCCCGGCCTGTTGGGAGGCACCGCCGGCATCGAACGGCGCGTAGATCTCCCGGAACTGGGTGATGCGCGTCTCTACCGGCAGCTTGGCCGGGTCGGCACGGGGGATATCGAGGAATTGGAGGTTCTTGTCTGCCATGTCTGATTCTCAGGCCGCGCGCCGCAAATTCTCGATCAGGGAGTCGATGGAGGCCGCTTTCGGCTTCACCACCCAGAACTTGCCGATGTAGGTGCGCAGGTCATTGATGATTTCCTCCGCCCAGGCGCTGCCGGTTTCGGCCACGTGCTGCTCGAGCAGGTTTTCCAGGTGCTGCAGGTGCGACTGCATCGACTCGGCGTGGATGCGGCTGATGTCGATCAACTCGTGGTTGTAGCGGTCGACGAAATCCCGCTCGAGGTCGAGCACATAGGCGAACCCGCCCGTGAACCCGGCCCCGAAGTTGACTCCGGTGCGACCCAGCACGCAGACCACGCCGCCCGTCATGTACTCGCAGCAATGATCGCCGGCGCCCTCGAGCACCGCGATGCTGCCGGAGTTGCGCACGGCAAACCGCTCGCCCGCGGTGCCCGCTGCGAACAGATGGCCGCCCGTGGCGCCGTACAGGCAGGTATTGCCCATGATGATCGTGTTCTTCGCGACGAAGCGCGCGTTGCGCGAATGCCGCAGCACAATCTTTCCGGCCGCCATGCCCTTGCCGACGTAGTCGTTGGCATCGCCTTCCAGATACAGGTTCAGGCCGCCGGCGTTCCAGACACCGAAACTCTGGCCGACGTTACCGGTGAGGCGCACGTTCAGCGGCGCCTCCTCCATGCCGTAGTTGCCCCAGCGCCGTGCGATCTCACCCGAGATCCGGGCGCCGATCGAGCGGTTGTAGTTCTGGACGGAGTACGACCACTCGCCGCCCTGCTTACCCTCGATGGCCGGCAACATGTCGGCGACCATCTTCTCGGCGAGCTCGCCTTTGTCGAACGGCGCGTTCGAGGGCGACACGCAGAACTGAGGCGCATCGGCCGCAAGACCCCCTGTCGAGAGAATCGGCTGCAGGTCGAGCTTGCGCTGCCGCTCGGTCTTACCCTCTACGACCTCGAGAAGCTCGGTGCGACCGATCAGGTCCTCGATCCGCCGCACGCCCAGGGAAGCCAGAATCTCGCGGACTTCCCTGGCGACGAACCGGAAATAGTTCACCACCATTTCGGGCAAGCCAATGAAGTACTTCGCGCGCAGCACGTTATGCTGAGTCGCAACCCCGGTGGCGCAGTTATTGAGGTGGCAGATTCGCAGATACTTGCAGCCCAGGGCGACCATCGGCGCGGTCCCGAAGCCGAAGCTCTCTGCCCCGATCAGCGCCGCCTTGATCACGTCCAGACCGGTCTTGAGGCCACCGTCGGTCTGCAGCCGGACCCTATGACGCAGATCGTTCGCTCGCAGCGTCTGGTGAGTCTCCGCCAGACCCAACTCCCACGGCGTGCCGGCGTACTTGATCGATGACAGCGGGCTCGCGCCCGTGCCACCGTCATACCCGGAGATGGTGATCAGATCGGCATAGGCCTTCGCCACGCCGGCGGCGACGGTGCCCACGCCCGGCTCGGCAACCAACTTCACCGACACCAGGGCGCCGGGATTGACCTGCTTGAGGTCGAAGATCAGCTGCGCCAGGTCCTCGATGGAGTAGATGTCATGGTGCGGCGGCGGCGAAATCAGACCGACGCCGGGCCGCGCGAAGCGCAGCGAGGCGATCATGTCATTCACCTTGTGCCCGGGGAGCTGTCCGCCCTCGCCGGGCTTGGCCCCCTGCGCCACCTTGATCTGCAGCACCTCGGCGTTGATCAGGTACTCGGGGGTCACGCCGAAACGGCCGGAGGCCACCTGCTTGATCTTGGAGTTCTTCTCGCTGCGGTAGCGAACGGGGTCTTCGCCCCCTTCGCCGGAGTTGGAACGCGCACCGAGGCGGTTCATGGCGATGGCCAGTGCTTCGTGAGCTTCGGGCGACAGGGCGCCCAGGGACATGCCGGCGCTGTCGAAGCGCGCGAGAATCGCCTGCTCCGACTCGACCTCGTCCACGGGAATCGGCTCAGCGTTGGCTTTCAGGGCCAACAGGTCGCGGAAGGTGGAGGCCGGACGCTCGTTCACGAGCTGAGCGAACAGCTTGTAGTGAGCGTACTCGCCCGAGATGACGGCAGCCTGAAGAGCGGCGACCACGTCCGGGTTGTACATGTGGTACTCGCCGCCGTGCATGTACTTGAGCAACCCGCCTTGCTCCATCTGATCGCGCGGATTCCAGGCCCGAGCCGCGAGTTGCTTGAGGTCGCCCTCGATGTCGGTGAAGTCGGCGCCCTGGACCCGGCTCTCGGTGCCGGCGAAGCACAGGTCCACTATTTGATCGGACAAACCCACGATCTCGAACAGCTGCGAGCTGCGATAGCTGCTGATCGTCGAGATGCCCATCTTGGACATGATCTTGAACAGGCCCTTGCGGACACCGGCGCGATAGCTGCGTCCCAGCTCGAGGCGGGTCGCAAAGTCGAGCTTCACCCGACCCTTGCGCATCATGTCGAACAGCACCTGATACGCCATGTACGGGTACACCGCAGTCGCGCCGTATCCGATGAGGCAGGCGAAGTGATGCGGATCGCGCGCGGTTCCGGTCTCGATCAGCAGGTTGCACTTACAGCGCAGCCCCGTCTTGACCAGATGATGATGGACGGCGCCGGTGACCAGCAGCGCGTGCGCCGGCAGCTTGCCCTCGACGAGATAGCGGTCCGACAGCAACAGCACGAGCTTACCGTCGCGAACCGCCTCCTCCGCTTGCTTGCACATGCGCAGGATCGCGGCATGCAAACCTTCGGACGGCTCGTACTGCAGGTCGATGAACTCGTGCGTGACTTCCTTCAGGCCCAGGATCTGTCGCAGCTTACGCTGCGATAGGATCGGGGAGCCGAGCACGATCTGGCGGGCGTGTTCGGGGGCCGGTACGAAGAAGTTGGACTCAGGCCCGATCTGAGTCTGCAGCGACATCACGATCGACTCGCGCAGCGGATCGATCGGCGGGTTGGTGACCTGCGCGAACTGCTGGCGAAAATAGTCATACAAAGAGCGGACCTTGTGCGACAGCACGGGCATCGGCGTGTCGTCGCCCATCGAGCCGACGGCTTCGCTCTCGTCCTCAGCCAGCACGCGAATGATCTCGTCCCGCTCCTCGGCCGAGACATTGAACATTTTCTGGTAGCGCGTCAGGGTCTCGCGATCGAACGGTTCGGAGGCAAGGCGCGGATCGACCAGGTCGGTCTCGAGATACTTCACGCCCTTCTTGAGCCACGCCTTGTACGGGTGGCGCGACTTGAGAAGATTGTCGATGTCCTTGGACTCGAGCAGCGTGCCGGTCTGCAGGTCGAGCGCAATCATGTCGCCCGGCCCGAGCTTGCCCTTGCGGACCACATCCTCGGGCGCGTAATCCCAGACGCCCGTTTCGGAGGCGATGGTCAGAACGCGGTTGCGGGTGATGACGAAGCGCGCGGGGCGCAGCCCGTTGCGGTCCAGCGTACACACGGCATAGCGGCCGTCCGTGAGCACGATCCCGGCCGGGCCGTCCCACGGCTCCATGTGAACCGAGTAGAACTCATAGAACGCCCGCAGATCCGGATCGATCGAGTCGAGCCCGTGCCAGGCCGGCGGCACCAGCAGCCGCATGGCATGCATGGCATCGAGGCCGCCCATGAGCAGGACCTCGAGCATGTTGTCGAGGGTCTGAGAATCCGAGCCTGTCATGGACACGAGCGGCAGGGCTTCCTGGAGGTCCTCGAGCAAGGGCGCGCGCAGCAGCGGGCCGCGGGCGAGGGCCCAATTGCGGTTGCCCTGAATGGTGTTGATCTCACCGTTATGAGCCAGATATCTGAACGGGTGCGCCAGGCGCCACTGCGGCAGCGTGTTCGTCGAGAAGCGCTGGTGGAATACGACCACCGACGCTTCCATCCGCGGATCGTCCAGATCCTTGAAGAACTCGCTCAAGTGCTGCGGCATCACCATGCCCTTGAAGACGATGGTGCTGGCCGACAGGCTCGGAACGTAAAACACAGGGTCTTTGGGCTGCCGCGCCAGCTCGGTAAGGCGGCGCGCCATGAACAGCTTGCGGTTGAACGACGCCTCGTCCATGTCGGCAACGCGGCAGTTCACGAAGATCTGCTCGATGTGCGGCAGCGTCTTCAGCGCCTGTGTTCCGCAGGCCTGCGGGTTCACCGGCACGACGCGCCAGCCGGCGAGGTCCAGACCCTGCTTGGTCAACTCGGCGGCAAATGTCCGGCGGGCCGCGTCAGCCAGCGCGGGGTCCTTGTTCAGAAACACCAGGCCGGAGGCAAACTTGTCGTCCAGCTCGATGTTCGCTTCAGCCGCGACGGCCCGCAGAAAGACTTCCGGTTTCTTCAACAGCAGACCACAACCGTCACCGGTTTTGCCGTCGGCCGCGATCGCGCCGCGATGGGTCAGGCGGTTGAGAGAGGTAATAGCCGTACGGACCAGCCAGTGACTGGGCTGATCGTCGAGATTGGCGATCAGGCCAAATCCGCAGCTGTCGCGTTCGTAGGCTTCTTTATAGAGTCCCTGGGTCTGAGAGCGCATCGTCATAGCCTCGAGTCAGGCCGGCCAGGCGCGATGCCTGGGCGGCGAATCACGGCGGAAATTACGCCGCCATCCGATCGGCGGCGACACGCCCGCCGCGGCATATGAGCGTCAGCGGCGAGAAGTGCAGCTCTCGCGCGTCACGCCCGCCGCAGCAGGTTCTCACCTGCAGATCGGTCGGAAAAATCAAGCGGTCAGGTGGCTGGGGGGCAACGAGGCTTGAGTCACCCGCGCGTCAGTCGCCTGTCTAAACCGTCACAATGGCTTCGATAATACCGGCCTAGCGGGCGCTTTCAAGTCGGCCCGGCGCCGCGCCGATGCGGCGGACGCAGAAACTGTGCTGGGGCGGCACCAGCACGGTCAGGGCCCGGCGGCCAACGTCAGGGAAAGGGGGCACCGCCGGCAGACCGGCGGCGCACAGAAATTATTCGCAGAGGCTTTCCATGTACCCCTGGGCCACCGGCGACAGGCGCTTGCGCGCGAGGGCTCGGGCTTTGGGGGCATCCACGATGTACTCCAGCGGACCGGAGACCATCATTTCCCGGATGCGGGGATGGCGTGCCGAGGCGCGTGCCATCTTGTTCAGCACGGTGAAGCCACGGTTGATCTTGTCTCGGGAGACCCGGTTCAGCTCGATAGTCCGGGCGAGGTATTGCCCGAAGCGGGCATAGAGAAAGTAATCGTCATTCCCGACCTGGAATCGCGCTTCGGCGAAAAAGTCAGGGAAATTGCGCTCGAGATACGAGCTGACGCTGCGAAGACGGGGCTCAGGGTCCATTTCAGCGGAAACGCTGGTCGACGCTTTGCGCTTCTTCATTGTCTTTCGTTCACACCTCCAAGGGGTCCAGAGAACCATTTCTGGACGTCACAAGCGGCACCACACCTTGCAACGCGGGCGCATGTTGAGGTACGTGGACTCTCGATGCAATAGGACAACGAGAAAATTTGCGAGCCGCTCACACTTACTCGCCCGCGGAGTGTTGTTATGTCCGCGCCGCCGTTCCGCGGCGATTCAGGTTGGCTCGCGAGCGATGAGCTCGACCTTCAGACTCTGTGTCCTGCGAACGACACTGAGCGTCAGTTTCGTGCCGATCGGCCACCGACTGAGCTGGCGGTGCAGCGCGTCCACGCCGTCCACCGACGAGTCGTTCACGCCGACAATCAGATCCCCGGAACGCAGATCCGCTGAAGCCGCCGGGCCCCGTTCGTCGCGCCCGATGATTTCCACTGCACGTTTCACCGGCAAATCCAGCGCGCGCACGAGCCGCAGATCGAGAGGCCGGTCGCGCACGGACACGCCGAGGTAGGCCCGTCGGACGCGGCCGCGAGTCAGGATCTCGGTCAGCACCCATTGCGCCGTCGCGGCGGGCACGGCGAAACCGATCCCCTGTGCCATCGCGATGATCGCGGTGTTAACGCCGACCACGCGGCCGCGGGAGTCGACGAGCGGCCCGCCAGAGTTACCCGGGTTCAGCGCCGCGGTGTGTTGAACAATTCCCTCGATGAGGCGCCCCTGACGGCTTCGCAGCGACCGGCCGAGAGCGCTGATAACGCCCGCGGACACGGTTGACTCGAACCCAAGCGGGTTGCCCACGGCCACGACCAACTGCCCCACTCGCGGCGCCGCTGCCGCAGACAGGTTGGCGTAGGGGAGCGACGCGGCTTGTGCGCGAAGCACCGCAAGATCCGTCGAGGGATCCCGCCCGACGACCACGGCCGGGACACTGCGTCCGTCCACGAACGCAACTCGGGCCTCCTGGGCGTTCTGCACGACATGCTCATTCGTGAGGACGTAACCGTCCGGTGTCACCACGGCGCCAGAACCAGCTCCGCCTCGAGCCTGCGCGGCCTCGCCGGCACCGCCGACATAGATGCTGACCACTGCCGGACCCACAGTCTCCACGGCGCCGATGACGGCCTGGGAGTAGGCGTCGAGGGCGTGGGTGTCGGCGCCTGTATCGTCGGTCGACGCGGCCGACGACTCCGCGCCGAATGATCCATCGGCGCTCACGAATTCGATGTCCAGCATGGGCGAGGCATGGGGATGGGGCGGCGGAAACTCAAGCCAGAGACTGTGTGCCAGAGGTGTGTGCTAGCTTTCCGCCGCCGTGCTCTCTCTTACTCAAACCGCCATCCTGCTCGCGGCCGCTGTCCTTGCGGTCGCGCTCTTCAGGCTCCTGCGCCTGAGCTCGATCCTCGGCTACGTGGCCGCCGGGCTGGTCATAGGCCCTTGGGGCCTGCGCCTCTTCCACAACGTCGGCGAGCTCTCGCACCTCGCGGAGTTTGGCGTCGTACTGCTTCTGTTCATCATTGGCCTGGAGCTGCAGCCCACGCGCCTTTGGGTAATGCGGCGCCTGGTATTCGGGCTGGGCTCCGCGCAGGTCGTAGCGTGCGCCGCCCTCCTCGGCGCAGCCGCTTGGTATTTCGGGCTGCCGCCGGACGCCGCCTTCATCGTCGGGTTTGGCCTGTCGCTCTCGTCCACACCGCTCGTGCTGCAACTGCTCGCTGAGCGAGGACAACTCAAAGCCCAACACGGGCGGGCGGCGTTCGGCATCCTGCTCTTCCAGGACCTGGCGGTGCTGCCGGTGCTGGCGATCGTGCCTCTGCTGTCGGGCACGCCGGGCGCGAGCGTGTCCGCGATGACCTGGCTGATCATGCTGGCAAAGCTCGCGCTGCTCGTGGGCGTCGTGATTGTCGGTGGCCGCCTGGTTCTGCGACCCGCCTTGAGGGTCGTCGCCCGCATCCGGGTGTCGGAAGTCTTCACGGCGGCAGCCCTGTTGACGGTCATCGCGACGACACTGCTCGCCAATCTCGTGGGGTTATCGCCTTCGTTGGGCGCGTTCCTCGCGGGCGTGTTGCTCGCCGACAGCGAGTTCCGCCACGAGCTCGAAGCGGACCTCGAGCCGTTCAAAGGCCTTCTGCTCGGGCTCTTCTTCATCACGGTGGGCATGTCCGCCAATCTGGGGCTGCTGGTCTCCGAACCGCTCACGCTGCTCGGGGTCACCCTGGGTTTCATGGCAATCAAACTGGCGGCCGTCAGCCTGTTGGGCCTGAGAGTCAGTGACGGCAAGTGGGGAACGGCGCTGAGGATCGGCTTCACGCTCCCGACGGGAGGCGAATTCGCCTTCGTGCTGTTTACGCTGGCGGCCGGCCAGAAAATCCTGAGCCAGGAGACTGCGGACCTCCTGGTCCTCGCCGTCACGCTCTCGATGATGCTAGCGCCGCTTCTGCTCGTGGCGCACGAGGCGGTCGTGAGCCGGCTACCCGACGGCGACAAACGTCCGTACGACCAGTTCGACGACCAGGAGATTCGGGTGATCATCGCGGGATTCGGTCGTTTCGGCCAAATCGTCGGCCGCGTTCTCACGGCACGACGCATCCCCTTCACGGCGATGGACAGCAACCAGACGCACGTCGACTTCGTGCGTCGGTTCGGAAACAAGGTCTACTATGGAGACGCCTCCCGCCTCGACCTTTTACGGGCCGCGGGCGCTGATACGGCATCCGTATTCGTGCTCGCGATTGACGACGTCGAGGCATCGGTTCGAACAGCAGCACTGGTGCGAGAGCACTTCCCGAAGCTGACGCTGTTCGTCCGGGCCCGGAGTCGGCAACACGTGTTCTCGCTAATGGACGCGGGCGTGAAGAACATCATTCGCGAGACTTACGGGTCGAGCCTCGAAATGTCGGAGCTGGTGCTGCAGGAGCTCGGTGAGACCGCTGAATCGGCGGAGAAAGCCGTCCGTAAGTTCCGGCGCCATGACGAGAAGACGCTGGCGGCCCAGTACGCCGTCAAGGAAGACGAGGAGAAGTTCGCGAGCGCGACGACGTCCGCCGCGAAACAGCTGGAGAAGCTGTTCGAGGCGGACGAGGACAAAGGTGGCGAGGCGCAGCCGGCAAAAACCACGCTTTTTGCCCGGCGGCCCACGGAGTGATGTCCGCGGCACAAACGCGCCGGTACCTCCCGGCCAAAAGCCACGCCTTTTGGCCGGCGCCAACTCGTGCGGTGACGTCAATTCCGCGCAAAGCGCCGGAGACGACTTTGCGCCAATCAACCAAGATCGGCGCGCGGATCAAAGTCTGCCATGACGCGCTGCATTTCCTCGTACAC
>FTEY01000468.1_pt1 | contig 22602 bp, 17 predicted proteins | sample 1640321 | NCBI WGS metagenome assembly FTEY01 (sample SAMEA3914816, study PRJEB12502) | metagenome | biome: forest; material: soil | place: USA | collected 2011-09-16 | depth 0.3 m
CAGTCGGTAAGGATCTGGAGGGTGTCATGGGGAATCTGCGCCTCGTACGTCATGTGAGGGGTGGAGGATAACGACGCTGCGGCGCATAATTTCACTATAGAAACTTCACACTGTTAATTTCACTCACGAGCTGCGCGAGGCGTGTGATGTCGAACCTCCTTCGCAAGGGCCACTTTCTCGGCGCCAAACTGCGTTCGCTGCGCAAGCGCAACGGTCTGACGCTCGAGGAGCTGTCGACTCGCTGTATTCAGCGCAGTGCCGACGTGGCGCCCTCCGTCTCGTACCTGAGCATGATCGAGAGTGGCAAACGGACGCCGGCCCCTGAAGTGCTCGAGCTCCTCGCAGCCGTGTTCCAACGGGCTCCCGAGTGGTTCCTGGACGAGAATGCCGACCTCGAACCCACGCCGGCCTCGGGGCCCGCCGGGGGCGCTGCCCGGGTGCCCTTGGAGCCCGCGTTTTTGTTTGCGAAGGATGTTCTGCAGGCCGCGATTCCAGAGCTCCTCGCACAGACGGGCACCTCCGGACGCCAATTCGCGCACCTGTTGATCCGCTCCCACCAGGAGATGTCGCGCAACGACTTTCCAGATCTGGAGCGCGCGGCGGAAAGCGTCGGCGAGCGGCGGTTTCCGCTCTCAGTCGAAGACCTGCAGGCTCTCTGCAAGTGTCACGGTCTCGAGATCCGCTGGTTCGATCGCCGCCCCGTGTTGGCCCTCGACAAGGATCGCGAGGTCCGCAGCATGCTGCGCTCGTTCTTCGAATCGCCTAACGTGATCTATGCCAATCGCGCACTGCAGGCCGACCCGGCGCGGCTGAAGTTCGACCTGGCCGCGCACTTGGCTCACAAGGTCCTGCACGGCGGCGATGGCCTGAAGTCCGCCCACGCCACCGGTGGCGAGATGGGCGGCAGCCCCGAGGGTGGCGCGGGCGACGCCGGAATGAATGCTCAGGATGTGCTGCATGCGTGGCGGGATTTTGAGTGCAGCTTCTTTGCCGGGGCGCTGCTCGCACCGCGGGTCCCCTTCAGGCGCTTTCTGACTCGTGAACGTCATCGCGTCGAGGCAGCAGTGAAGCTGGGCCTGACGCACGCGGTTGTCATGCGCCGCATGACCAAGGTGTCGCCGTATCCCTATTGGCATTTCTTTGACGCCTATCCGCCGGGATACCTGCGTGCCGTATACCGGGGGAACGGCATTCCCCTGCCCTGGGGAAATCTGGCACAGGTGAGCGATCCCTGTCCCAACTGGGCAGTGTTCCGCATGATCCAGGGCGAGCGCGGTGAAAGCGGCTCACAGATCTCGGTACTGCGCGACGGCGAGAAATCCCTCCTGTACTGCTGTCATTCGATCCGCGTGCGGGACATGGCGGGTAACCCCCACGTGTTGTCGGTCGGTGTGGACCTCGCGCCCGCCCTCAACTCCAATGGCGTCGAGGCCACGACGTTGACCGAGTCGATCTTCGGAGAGTGCGTTCGCCGGCGGGGTGAGGCCCGAATTCCGAGAAGCGCCGCACCGCTGCTCGCTGCGGCCGCCAACGTTCTCAACATTGCATGGATCGAGGAAGCGCTGAATCAGCCCGCACGCCTGATCTGCCCACGAAGTTCCCGTTGCCCCCGGCCCGAACGGTGTGAGGGCGCCAAACCCTCGCGCGCGAGGGAGATTGCCGATGTCCGTCAGGAGATCATCGGGCGTGGTCCGGACGGCTAGCTCTACAGATTCTTCGCCCCAACCCCTCGCAGGACCAGCGAAAAGAGCTTCTTCATGCCCTTGACGGACAGATCCCCGTTCACGAAGTACATGCGCAGATAGGCAGCGCCCATGATGGCATCGATCGCCAGCTCGATGTCGGTCTCACGCGGCAGCTCGCGGCGGGCAATCGCGCGATTCAACACAACACGGACCGGATCGCGTCGGCGCTGCATTACCGGGTCCAGCGCGGCAGCGAGAGCCGGATTACGCGCCCGCTCGGCAATCAGCGTGGGCATGATCGCGTTCGCCGGCGGGTGATACAGAATTCGGATCCCCTGACGGTAGAGTTCCATGACGTCCGACAGTAGATCGCCCTTGTCGCGCGGAACGATTGCCGGCCAGCGATTGAACGCTTCGATGACCAGATGTTCCTTCGTCGGCCAGCGTCGATAGATCGTCGACTTGCTGGCGCGGGCACGCGCGGCAACCTTGCTCAGAGTGAGGCGCGCATAGCCTTCACTCGTCAGCAGTTTCGTCGTTGCGGTGAGAATCGCTTCTTCCGACTGTTTGCTCCGCGGCCGTCCGGGCCCGGTCCGGGTCCCGCTGAGGCTGTCCGCGGAGTCGCGTTTCATTACGTGCTTCGATATTGAGTCCACCACGACAAACTATCGCACAGCCACGGCCGCAGCAACCACCGACACGTGTTGCAATGCAGGTGCAACTCCACGATTCGGTTACATTTACATTCCTTGAGAGTTCTCCAGCGAGTTTGTTTCGGATTTGCGAACTGCCGGGGCGACCCGCTCCGAGCAAATCAACGCCCCACCCCAAGCGCGGAAGTTTCCAGCCCTCAGGGTGATACCGCAATCATCCGGACTCCGTAGAGCGCAGATCGCACCACGTGGGCGCATTCTCGACCAAAGTCGGCTTAACGATGAGGCATGCGCTGCTCACCGTGCGGCTTTACGGTTGAAGAATTCCTGCACCGCTTGGTGGAATTCCGTCGATTCGAGCTGCGTTCGGAACGCAAGCAGCTCCTCTTCGATTCGTTCCTTCACGTCGCTCGTGCGACTGCGCAACAGTCGCCGCGTCGCAAGCAAGGCGTGAGGAGGTTGATTCGCAACCTCTTGCGCCAATGCGCGAGCTTCGTTCAGCAACTGTTCATCTTCCACAATCCGCCAGAGCAGTCCCGCCTGAAGCGCTTGGTCGGCGTTGATCGGCCGGCCGAGAAGCAACATCTCCGCCGCGCGTTGGTATCCCATCACTCGCGGTAACAGCAGTGAGCTTCCTGCTTCCGGAACCAGACCGAGCTGTACGAAGGGCACTGCCAGGCGCGTATCGCGCGCGGCGATGACGAAGTCGCAGTGAAGGAGCAGCGTTACGCCGATACCGACGGTCATTCCGTGGACGGCCGCGATCATCACTTTCTGCAGTGACGGCAGCAGGCGAACGAACTGCGCCGCGGGATGGGTATCGGACAACGGCGGACCCTTCACGAAATCCCCCAGATCGTTCCCGGCCGTGAATGAGGCGCCGGCCCCGCTCAGCAGTACGGCACGCACGGAGTCGTCAGCCTGCGCTCTCTGCAGAGCAGCCGTAAGCGCCGTATACATCTCCAACGTAACGGCGTTGCGCTTTTCCGGGCGATTGAGCCGGATTTCACAGACGCCTCCGGATGCGGAAACCTCGATCCCGTTCATGTTCTGCCCTCTTCCCCGCCAACGTATATAATCATACTATATAACCCTGCAGGCCTCAGGCCCCCAACGATGACCACACCGATCGCCGCTCGCCCCGTCCGCGCCCAATTGCCCGGCCGCGCCCACAAGCGCATGAGCCGTCTGGCTGTCGAGCGTGCTATGTCCAGCCACGATCAGATCGTCGCGGTGCTGGCGACGGAGATTCTGCGGGGCGTGCACCGTCCGGGCGAAAACATGCCGGCCGAGCCGCTGCTGATCGAGCGCTTTCAGGTTTCCCGCACCGTCATGCGCGAGGTCATGAAAACGCTCGCCGCCAAAGGTTTCGTCGTTTCCAAGACCCGCATCGGCACTCGCGTGCTCGATCCGGTGAACTGGAATTTCTTCGATGCCGACGTCCTGGCGTGGCGCGTTCGCATGGGCCTCGACGAGCCGTTCCTGCAGGCCCTGACCGAGATCCGAAGAGCGGTGGAGCCCGCTGCCGCGGCGCTCGCAGCTCGGCGCCGCACGACCGGCGACATCGCGCGTCTGCGCACGCTGGTCCAACAGATGAGCACGACGGATCACACGCGCCAGAGCTTCGCGGAGGTCGATCTGGACTTCCACCTGGCAATCGGCACGGCGTCCGGAAACCCGCTCATGCGCTCCATCGCCAACGTGATTGAGGCAGCGCTGGTGGCTTCATTCTCGATGAGCTCGCCGGTCGACGACGCGAGCGACCACGAGCTCACTTCCAACAGCCACGCGGCCATTGTGGATGCGATCGAGGCCCGCGACGAAGCGGCTGCTGCGGCGGCCATGCTGAAAGTGATCGATATCGGAGTCCGTCGCATCGACTCCAGCCGCCGAAAACGAGGATCGAGAAAATGACCCCCCCCAATATGGGTGGCGACGCGCCACAGGGAACGCGCCGCCTGCGCTCGCGCGCCTGGTTCGATAACCCCGCGAACCCCGACCTCACGGCCCTCTACCTCGAGCGCTATCTTAACTATGGCCTCACGCTGCCGGAGCTACAGTCCGGCAAACCCATCATCGGCATCGCGCAGACCGGCTCGGACCTTTCACCCTGCAATCGCCATCACCTCACCCTCGCGGAACGCGTTCGCGATGGCATTCGCGAAGCCGGCGGGATTCCGCTCGAGTTTCCCGTGCATCCCATTCAGGAAACGGGCAAGCGGCCGACCGCCAGCCTCGACCGCAACCTCGCCTACCTGGGGCTCGTCGAAGTCCTCTACGGCTATCCGCTGGATGCCGTCGTGCTCACGATCGGCTGCGACAAGACGACCCCGGCCTGCCTCATGGCCGCCGCGACGGTCGACATCCCCGCCATCGCCCTGTCGGTCGGTCCCATGCTCAATGGCTGGCACAAGGGGGAGCGCACCGGCTCGGGCACCATCGTGTGGAAGGGACGCGAGCTGCTGGCAGCGGGAAAGATCGACTATCCCGGATTCATCGAGCTGGCGGCGACCTCGGCCCCATCGACGGGCTACTGCAATACGATGGGCACGGCGACGACCATGAATTCCCTCGCCGAAGTACTCGGCATGCAGCTGCCAGGCTCGGCCGCGATCCCCGCGCCCTACCGTGAGAGACAGCAGATCGCGTACCAGACAGGCAAGCGCATCGTTGCAATGGTGCACGAGGATCTGCGCCCCTCCCGAATCATGACGCGCGACGCCTTCATCAATGCGATCGTGGTGAACTCGGCCCTCGGAGGCTCGACCAATGCGCCGATTCATATCACCGCCATCGCCCGCCACCTGGGACTCGAGCTGCCCCTGCAGGACTGGCAGACCTTCGGGCTCCGGGTGCCACTGCTGGTGAATCTGCAACCCGCGGGCACCTATCTTGGAGAGGATTTTCATCACGCCGGCGGCGTGCCCGCGGTCGTGAACGAGCTGTTGAAGCACGGTCTGATCCGCGAGAGTGCGCTGACGGCCAATGGCAAAACGATCGGTGAGAACTGCCGGGGACACGAGATTCAGGACGCGCAGGTCATCCGGCCCTTTGCGCAACCATTGCGGCAGAACGCCGGATTCCTGGTCCTGCGCGGCAATCTCTTCGATGCGGCGATCATGAAGACCAGCGTCATCTCCGACGATTTCCGCCGCCGCTACCTGAGCAATCCCGTGGACCCCGAAGCCTTCGAAGGCCGCGCCGTCGTCTTCGACGGGCCGGAGGACTACCACGCCCGGATCGACGATCCGACGTTGGACATTGACGAGTCCACACTGCTGTTCATGCGAGGCGCCGGAACAATCGGTTATCCGGGCGCTGCCGAAGTCGTCAACATGCGCCCGCCCGCGAGTCTGATCAAACGCGGGATCACCTCGCTCCCTTGCATTGGTGACGGGCGCCAGTCGGGGACCTCCTACTCACCCTCGATCCTCAATGCCTCACCGGAGGCAGCTGCGGGCGGCGGCTTGGCGTTGCTCAGAACAGGAGATCGGGTGCGCGTCGACCTGCGTAAAGGGACGACTGACATGCTGATCCCGCCAGAAGAGATCAGTGAGCGTCGTCGTGCTTTGGAAGCCGCCGGCGGCTACAAGTACCCCGCATCGCAAACGCCGTGGCAGGAAATCCAGCGTTCGATGGTGGACCAACTCGCGGCCGGCATGGTGTTAAAGCCGGCGGTGAAGTATCAGAAGATTGACGAGACGTTCGGGGTCCCGCGAGATAATCATTGATCGCGCGCGGTGGCGCGCGACCTAGACCCATCCACCATCCACTACGTAGTGTTGGTTCGTGCAGGCGCTCGCATCTTCGGACGCCATAAAGACGATGAATCGCGCTATCTCCACTGGTTGCAGCCGTCTCTTCAGACACTGCCGCTCCATCAACTGTGCCTCGGCTTCAGGAGTCAGCCATTTATCCAGTTGCCGCTGGGTCATGATCCAGCCCGGCGCTACCGCGTTGACCCGAATTCCGAACTCGCCATAGTCGCGAGCCAGGGAGCGCGTCAGGCCGATCACACCGGACTTCGAGGCGGTGTACGCAGCCATGTTGCCCTGCCCGATCATCCAGGACACGGACCCGAGGTTCACGATGGCGCCCCCGCCCGCGGCCTTCATATCCGGTAACACGGCCTGCGCACAGAAAAACTGCTGCTTGAGGTTGACCGCAATCCGGCCGTCCCAGATCGCCTCGGTGACCGTCTCCGTGGGATGGCGCTCGTCGTGGGCGGCGTTGTTGACAAGCACCTGCACCGCGCCGAGGCGGGATTTCACCGCGGCTATCGCCTTCTTGAGCGCCGCGATGTCGGTGAGATCGCAGTACTCGAAGTGAACGGTCGCGCCGGCGTCCGTCAATTCCTTCGCCAGGGCCTGCGACGCCGCAGCTGCGATGTCGATGAAGGCCACTCTGGCCTTCTGACGTGCGAACTCGCGGACGATGAACTCGCCGATGCCCGAGCCACCGCCGGTGACCAATACAACCTTGCCTTCGAGATCCGGATAAACTGCCGCCATGGCTACCTCAAAACCAACTCCGCGCAACGCAATCCTGGAACGTCGACGCGGAACTGAAACAAATCCCCGGCCTGTGGCTGAGCGCGTCGCTCACGCTCCGAGAGCCCCTTCCATGCCGTGGTCGCGAACGCCGTGCGTCGGTCCTCGCCGCCAAATGCGATCTTGGTGACGTTCGCGCACGGAAACCGCACGCTCTGCAACAGTTCACCTTCCGGCGAGTAACGCCGCACGCTCCAACCGGCGAACAGGGCGATCCAGACACACCCTTCGGCATCCACGACCGTGCCGTCGGGGTAGCCTGCGCCCGCTTCGATACGCACGAAGATGCGCTTCCCCGTTATCTGCCCGGGCTCGAGATGATCGAAGGCATACACGACGCGATCGAGCGTGTTCGTGTGATAGAAAGTCCGGCCATCCGGACTGAATGCCGGCCCGTTGGTAATCACATAGCCGCTGTCACACGGTGACGGGCGACCGTCGGCGGCCAACCGGTACAACACTCCCGAGGGATTGGCTTCCTGATCGTCCATGGAGCCGAACCACAGCGCCCCATCAGGGCCGACGCTGCCGTCGTTGAGTCGATTGTCAGGCAGGCCAGGCTCGACCGACGTCCAATGACTGAAACCCGAGGTCGCCGGCTCGAACCGGTGCAGGCCACTCTTCATTCCCACCAGGAAGCCGCCCCCGTGCAGCGGAATCACGAAGCCAGGCTTCGACGGGGCTACCCAGACGCGTTGCTGGCGTGTCAGGGGGTCGAACCGGTGCACGTAGTGGCCCTTGATGTCGACGAACCACAGCGCCGACTCCCGCTCGACCCAGATCGGGCCTTCTCCCAGTTCGGCCCCTACCGTGCACAGATGCTCGGCCTCAGGCCCAGACATAGGAAGTCTTGGTCTGCGTGTAAAACTCGACCGCGGCGAAGCCTTGTTCACGCGGTCCGTAGCTGGAGCCCCGTGTGCCGCCGAACGGCACGTGATAGTCCACACCCGCGGTCGGCAGGTTCACCATCACCATTCCTGCGCGAACCGCCTTTTGAAAGTGGCGGGCATATTTCAACGACGTGGTCACGATACCCGCCGAAAGTCCGAAATCACCGCTGTTGGCGACTTGCAGCGCTTCCTCGTAGTCACGGACGCGGATGACGCTCGCTACCGGCCCGAAGATCTCTTCGCAGTTGACCCGCATCGCCTGTTTCGTATCCGCCACGACGGCTGGGCTCACGTACCAACCGGGCTTGTCGAGTTTCAACTGTTGTCCGCCAGTCACGACGCGACCGCCGTCGCGAGCAGCGATGTCGATGTACTTCAGCGTCTGCTCCATCTGATCGCGGCTGGCCAGCGGCCCCATCTGAGTAGCCGCCTCCAGGGCGTCTCCGACTTTGAGTCCGGCGGCCCGCTTCGCCAGGGCTTCGACGAAGCGATCGTGGATACCTGCCGTGACGATCAGCCTGCTCGAGGCAGTGCATCGCTGACCGGTCCCGAAGAACGCGCCGTCCAGCGCGCAGGTGACGGCGCGATCGAGATCCGCGTCATCCAACACCACCAGGGGATTCTTGCCTCCCATCTCCAGTTGCACCCGGGCCTGGCGCGCCACCGCGGCGGCACCGACTTTCGCGCCGGTGGACTGGGACCCGGTGAAGGAGATCCCGTCGACGCCGCGGTGGTGGACGATTGCCTCACCCACCGAGCCACGACCGAGAACGAGATTGAAAACGCCCGCAGGCATTCCTGCCTCGTACAGAATGTCAGCTAGCGCGGCTGCCGTCGCGGGCGTGGGGCCGGCAGGCTTCATCACGACCGTGTTGCCGAACGCCAGGGCCGGCGCCGACTTCCACGCCGGGATTGCGATCGGAAAATTCCACGGCGTGATCAATCCGAACACGCCCACGGCCTCTCGCGACGTCGCAACGTCCACTCCGGGCCGCGTGGAAGCCAGATTCTGACCGTGGCTACGCAGCGCCTCACCCGCGAAGTACTTGAAGATCCGCCCCGCGCGACCCACCTCACCAATGCCTTCGGGAAGCGTCTTACCCTCTTCCCGGGACAATAAACGACCCAGTTCCTCGCGACGCCTCAAAACGAGGTCGCCGGCCCTGTCGAGACAGTCCGAGCGCACTTCAGGCGAAGCATCCGACCATGCCGGGAAGGCTTTGCGTGCCGCAGCCACGGCTGCGTCGACTTCGCTCTGACCTCCGTCCGGGAAACGGGCGACGATCTCTCGTGTATCCGACGGGTTCTCGCTCTCGTGTACGAGCGGTGCGCTGACGCGCTCGCCGCCGATGAAATGCGGCAGTGAGAGTGTGGAGTCATTGCCCGTAACCCGTGTCGATTCCTGGATCATGACGTGACCTTGTGTGCCTCCATCTTGCCGCTGGCATTGCTGCGGTGGCCCCACAGGTCCTGGATGGATTCCAAGGTGCGGCCTTTGGTCTCCGGGACGTACCGGGCGACGAAGATCGCCGCCAGGAGACTCATCGCACCGTAGATCCAGTAAGCGAATCCGTGGTTGAACAGCGCGTTCAACGGCGAACTGCCGTCCAGGATCTTGAAGGTCCAGGAGACCAGCAGGTTCGCCGCCCACTGTGCTGCAACGGCGATCCCCATCGCCCAGCCCTTGATGGAGTTCGGGAAGATCTCGGACAGAAGCACCCACACCACCGGCCCCCAGGACAACGCGAAGCCACCGATGTAGGCCACGACTGCCACCAGTGCGCCGAGGCCCACGGCGTGCGCGTTGAATAGCAATCCAAGCACGATCATCGAGACGGCCATGATCAGGGCGCCGATGATGAGCAGTGGTTTGCGGCCCAGTCGGTCCACGCTCACGATCGCGACGACGGTGAACAATGTGTTGGCAGCACCCACTATCACCGTCTGCAGCATCGATGTGTCGGTGGAAGCGCCCATGTTCTGGAACATCAGTGGCGCGTAGTAAAGGACGGCATTGATGCCGACCAGTTGCTGAAACACCGACAGCAGGATTCCGACGAGGATCACGCCCGCGCCGAACGAGAACAGCGGCGTGTCCTTCACCTCCAACGTTCTCTGGATATCCGTCAGGATCAATTTGGCGTCGGCCTCGGATGTCACCCGGCGCAGCTGCGTCAACGCATCGTCGTTGCGGCCACGCATCACCAGCCAACGCGGGGTATCGGGTACGAGCAGCAGCAGAACCAGGAAAATCAGGGCGGGAACGGCCTCGGAAGCCAACATCAACCGCCATCCCGTCGCCTTCAGCCAGACGTCATTCCCTTGTGCGGCGATGGTCCAGTTGACGAAGTAGACGATCAACATGCCGCCGACGATCGCGAGCTGGTTGAACGAAACGAGCCGGCCACGGATGGCGCTCGGAGAGATCTCCGCGATGTACAACGGCGACAACATGGAGGCAACGCCGACGCCGATTCCACCGATGATGCGGTAGATGATGAAGGGCCACAGCGCATCCGGTCCCATGCGACCGATCGCTCCCAACCCCAACTCGGGCACCGCCGACCCCAGGGACCCGATCAGGAACAGGATCGCCGCGGCGATCAGTCCGCCCTTTCGGCCCAGCGCGGTCGACATCCACGCGGCGAGCAGTCCGCCGATCAGGCAACCCACCAGCGCGCTGGAAATCGTCCAGCCCGACAGGCTGCTGGCGGCTGTCTCGCTCAGGTGCTGCGGTGTGATGAAGTACGCGTCGATCGAGCTCACGGCGCCGGAAATGACCGCCGTGTCATACCCAAACAGCAAGCCTCCCAGCGTGGCCACGAAAGTGAGGCCAACGACGAGTGACGCGTTCGTGCCCTTGTTTTCATTTCCCATCTCTTTCCCCCTCCTCCGATTGCAAAAGTGGCCAGCGGCGCTTTTGCCCGGCGGCAAAAGGCGCGACTTTTGCCGCCTCAGCCAGAAATGGTCCGTGCAGTCTTAGCGCCACCCCGCATCGACGAAGTACTCGTGCCCGGTGCACATGCGGCCGTCCTCCGAGGTCAGGAACAGCGCCAACGCCGCTACATCCTCGGGCTCGACCCGCACTTTCAAACACTGTTGAGCCAGGATCCGTGCCTCCTCGTCAGGGGTGTGCCAGAGCCGGGTCTGGCGCGGAGTGCGCACGCCTCCCGGCACGATACACGTCACTCGGATCCCGTGTTCGCCCAACTCACGCGCCAGGGCACGAGTCATTCCCTCGATGCCGGCCTTGGCCGTCTGGTAGGCAGTGAGATTGGGAAGTGCCAGGTGCCACGACACCGATCCCAGGTTCACGATCGCCCCGCTTCGCGCAGCCTTCATCCCGGCGGCAACGTACTGAGAGCAAAAATACAGGTGGCGCAGGTTCACGGCGAGACGGTCGTCCCAATATTCGGGGGTGACGTTCTCGAAGGCATGACGGTCATCGTTGCCTGCATTGTTGACCAGGATCTGCACTGGCCCTGAGCGCGCAATCTGCGCGAACGTAGCCCGGACCGCGTCGAGGTCCCGCAGATCGCACATGTAGAACTTCGGCGGCGGTTTGTCCCCTGACAGCGCGCGCTCCAACTCGCGCGAGTCTTCGGCCGCAATGTCGATGAAACTGACGTGCGCGCCCTGCCGGGCGTAGGAGGCAACAATCGAGGCTCCGATGCCGGAGCCGCCCCCTGTCACGACCACCCGTTTACCACGCAGACTTGGATAGACCGCGCTGTGAGCCTGCACTGCAGATTGCGTCATGACCGGAGCAGCCCCCGGGCCGCGAGATTGCGCATCAAAGCCGTTACTCCGAAAGTCCAGGGCGGCGCCAGGTCGCAGGTGGTTACCTTGTTTTCCAGCGTCCCGAAGCGTTCGCTGAAGACGCGAACGAGATCACCGCGCTTGTGTGTGAAGCCTCTCCCCGGAACGTCGCGATCCTCCACTGGCGCGAACATCGTCCCGAGAAACAAGGCGAACCCGTCAGGGTATTGATGATTGCGGCTGATCGTCTGGCCGATGAGTTCCTGCGGGTCTCGGCTGATCAGCGCCATGGAACTGCGGCCCTGCAGTCGAAAGCCGTCATCGCCCTCGACATGAAGGCCGATCTCGGCGCGCCGTACGTCATCGAGCGTGAAGATCTCGTCGAACAGGCGTATGAACGGGCCCACGGCGCAGGAGGCGTTGTTGTCCTTGGCCTTGCCCAACAACAACGCGCTACGGCCTTCGAGGTCGCGGAGATTGACGTCGTTGCCGAGCGTTGCACCGACGGCACGACCGGTCGGATCGCACACCATTACGATCTCCGGTTCCGGATTGTTCCACACGGAGTCGCCACGGATCCCGACCCACTCTCCCCAACCCACTGACGACAGCACCGGAACCTTCGTGAAGATCTCGGCGTCAGGGCCGATCGCGACCTCAAGGTATTGCGACCACAAGCCATCTGCTATCAGGGCCTGCTTCAGTCGTGCCGCTTCGGCCGAACCCGGTTTGACCGCGCGAATGTCAGTGCCCACACGGCTCTTAAGGGAGTCACGCACGTTTTGTGCGGCGTCGGCGTCGCCGCGCGCGCGCTCTTCGATCACGCGCTCTACCGCCGAGATCGCGAAGGTGACGCCGCTAGCCTTGACGCACTGAAGATCGAGGGGTGACAGGAGTTGGGGGCCGGAGCGAGCCGGGTGCTCACGAGGGTCGGGCCCGCGATGCCAGGCCGGCATGAACCGAAAGCTCTCCAGATCCCCCAGATCAGTGCCCGGGAGACTCTCCTGTGCTTGCCGCTCGTTTGGCCATCGGGCCGCGAATTCCGCAGTGGTGGGGGCAAACGCGGTGACGTCGAGGACCCGCCCACCGCGAACCAGGATAGGAGTCGGGCCAGCTTCGGTAAGCAGCCGCCCCAGTAACAGGGCACTGCGCCAATCGCGCGGCAGGTGATTCAACATCCTCAGCGCCCCCTCGCGCTCGAGCGGAAATTTGGTAGCGCTACCATCCTCCTGCGAGGGCGTGGCTGTCAAGAGGGCTGGAGGGTGGTCTCCCGGGTAGAAAGGGCCGTATCCGCGGTTTCGCGCACGAGAAAGTCAACGACGGCACTCAACGCTTCGCGCTCGCTCGCGCCGGCTGCACGCGCTCGGTCGTACATCTGGATCTGCCGATGAGCGCTCGTGCCGCGCGTCAAAATCGTTCTCAGGTGTTCTACTTCGCGGACACAGCCGAGCGCCTGCGCGTCCTCTCGCACCAGCTCGATCAGTTCCTCGACCATGTCGGGGAACGGAACCAGCTCGCCCCGGGCCAGATCGAGCAGACTTTCATCGAAGCTATAGCGCATCGCGCGCCAGCGGTTCTCGGCAATCAGCACGTTCGGGTAGAGTCGCCAGCTCTGGTTGGCGCGTCGTAGGCGATAGAGAGTCCGGCACAGGCAAACGACCAATGCGGCGATCGCGATCGAGTCGTCGATACTGGTCGAACAATCCATCACGCGCACCTCCAAGGTCGGAAAGCGCGGGTTGGGTCGCACGTCCCACCACATCTTCGTGGTGTCCTCGATGAGACCGTTTCGAATGAGCATGTCGAGATGACGACGCAACTCGCCGTAGCTGGCGAATCTCTCCGGGAGCCCCGTGCGCGGCAGCGAGCTGAACACCGTGGATCGGAACGACATCAGGCCCGTCCGCTCGCCTTCCCAGAAGGGCGACGAGCACGACAGCGCCAGCAGGTGGGGCATGAAATAAGACAGCTGGTTCATGATGTCGATGCGCAGATCGTCGTCATCGATTCCAACATGAACGTGCATGCCGCAGACCATCATGCGCCGCGCGGCGGCCTGCATCTCGCTGGCGAGGGCGTAAAACTGCTCTTTCTCGGTGGGCATCTGCCGCGTCGCGCGGGCAAAGGGATGGGTCGACGCCGCGATCGGCGCCAGCCCGTAGTCGCGGGACAGCTCGACGATCATGCGGCGCAGGCGCGCGAGGTCCGCCCGGGCCTCGGGAATCGACCGGCACACCCGCGTACACACCTCGAGCTGCGAGCGCAGGAATTCGGGACTGATCTGGCCGTTGCCGCGATCGTTACATTCGCGCAGCAACTCGTACGGTGGGTTCTCGTTCACATCGCGTGAATCGAGATCGACGAGCAGATATTCCTCTTCGATTCCGACCGTGAAGGGCGGCTCTGAGGTAGTCACGGCTGGACAGCTCCTGCGACACGCGGTGTGCGCAGGAAAGTGTACAAAAAATCAGCCGTCCAGTTCGGAAATAGGTCGCGGTGCGGCGACGAAAAACCCCTGGGCGAAGTCCACCCCGATGCGCTCGAGCTCATCGAGCACCGCCTGCGACTCGACGCACTCGGCCACGGTTGCGATGCCCAGCGCCCGGCCGACCTTGCTGATCGCCTCGACCATGCTGCGATCCACCGGATCCTGGGCCACCTGGCTGATGAACTGGCCGTCGATCTTGAGGAAATCCACCGGCAGGGTCTTCAGGTACATGAAGGAGGACAGCCCGGTCCCGAAGTCATCGAGGGAGAATTTGCACCCGCGGCCCTTGAGCTCGCGCATGAAGTAGATGGCATTGGACAGATTCGTGACCGCCGCGGTTTCGGTGATCTCGAAGCACAGAGCCCCTGCGATCGCCGGATCACCTACGCACTGCAGGACAAACTCGGCGAACGATTGCTCGTTGAGGGAAGTACCGGAGAGATTCACCGCCAGCAACGGCAAGGCTACGCCGCGGGAGCGGCGTTCGCGCAGCAACTGCACCGCCCGCAGCACCACCCACCGGTCGATCACTGACATCACATTGTAACGTTCGGCCGCCGGGATGAACTCGCTCGGGGGTACGAGTTGCCCATCGTCATCCCGCAGGCGCACGGTCAGCTCGTGAAACACCGGCACGTCCCGCGTACCCGTGGTCCGCGGCGCCCCCGTTGGGGCGATCGGCTGATAGAACAACTCGAGGCGATTCTCTTCTGCGGCTCGGGTCACCCGAGCTACCCAGTGCATCTCACGATGCCGGTGGGAGCCGCCACCCGCCTCATATACATGGATCCGGTTACGCCCTTCATCCTTAGCGGCGTAACACGCGATGTCGGCAGCGCTCATCACGTTCGCGACACTCTCGGTGTCGGACTTGATCTGCACGACACCAACGCTCGCGCCCACGGACAGGGTGCTGGCACCCCACATGAATCGGTAGTCGCGAATCGCTTGCCGTACTCCCTCGGCGATCCGAGTGGCTTGCTCCAAGGTGCAGCCCTCGAGCAGCACGCCGAACTCGTCGCCGCCAAGCCGGGCGATGGTGTCGGAAGCACGAACCCGCGTCTGCAGCAGCCCGGTAACGTCGCGCAGCAAACGATCCCCGGCCTGGTGGCCGCACGTATCGTTGACGACCTTGAACTGATCGAGGTCGATGTACAGCAGCGCAGACGAGCCTTCGCCTCTCTGCGCGCTGAGAACAGCGGCGTGCAGCCGGTTGTCGAACTCGCGCCTGTTGATGAGGCCGGTCAGCGCATCGTGGCTCGCTTGATAAGACAACGCTCGCTTCAGACGCCGTTCCTTGGTGACGTCATGAAACACGATGACGGCGCCGATGACTCGACCCTGACGGTCGCAGATCGGCGCGGCGGATTCCTGGATCGCCACTTCCTGGCCCGCGCGCGTGATGAGTACGGAGTGGTCCGCCGGCGCGCCGGCCTCGTTGCGCCCAAGGGCGCACATCAAGGGATTTTCGATTGGCTCGCGCGTAATCTCATTGACGAGGTTCAGCACGTCAGCCAAAGGTCGGCCTCGCGCCTCATCGAGACTCCAGGCCGTCAACGCCTCGGCGATCGGGTTGATGTACTCGATGCGACCTTCGGCGTCAGTGCTGATCACGGCGTCGCCGATAGACTGGAGCGTCACCTGCGCCCGCTCCTTCTCGGCGAACACAGCCTGCTCGGCGCGTTTGCGTTCGGTGATGTTCGCAATCGTACCCTCGTATCCCACGACCCGATTCGCCGCGTCTCTCACAGCTCGCGCGTTCTCGAGTACGACGAGCTGCTGCCCGTCGCGACGGCGCATGAGAAACTCGGCATTGCGGATCTCCCCTTCCGACTCCACACGGTGCATGAATTCAGCACGATCCGTGGGGTTCCAGTAGAGCTGCACAACGCTTGGCAGTGCGTAGAGTTCCTCAGCTGAGCCGTAGCCCAACATCGTGACGAAAGCCGGGTTCACTGACAGCAAACGACCTTCCCGGCCGCTCTGGTACACGCCCTCGGCAATAGCTTCGAACAGACCCCGGAATTTCGATTCGCTGGCCCGGAGCGCATCCTCGGCGAGGCGCCGATCGATCGCGATGCCCGCGAGCTGCGCCGCGTGTTCCATGATCTCGGAGTCCTTGCGGGTCGGCAGCCCCGGCACGCCGTGAAAGACCCCCAGGGAGCCCAGAATCTTGCCGTTGGCGGCCTTGATGGGTGTCGACCAGGCGGCCCGGAGGCCGGCCGTCAGAGCGTCGTCTCGCCGGGACTCCCAGAACGGATCCTTGGCTACGTCCGCGACCAGCACCTGACGTCCGAGGTACACGGCGGCGGCGCACGACCCGTTGCGGATATCGACGGCACAGTGCGCCAGCCCTGTCGCTAGCTGTTCCGGCAGGTGGGGTGCCACGACGTACGAGAACGCCTCCCCCCCTTCGGCCAGCACGCTGACCGAACAGACAGTCCCAACACCAACTGACTCGATCAGACGCGTGATCGATGCCAGCACCTCCTGCAGTCGGGCGTTGCCGGCTAGCTGGGAGAAGACCTCGCGCTCGGCAGCGGCGACTCGCTCGCTGCGCTTACGCTCGGAGATGTCTGAAATGCTTCCGCGAACCAGCCGGCGGCTACCGCTCGGCAGGCGGACCAGGCGGACCTCGCAATGAATCTCCTTGCCGAACGCGTCCAGAAACAGCCATTCGTGCACGAGAGACTGTCCATCGAGAGTAGCCAACGTGTTGGCCCGGGCGCGCTGCGCCGACGGGACGCCGTCCGGCTGCAGCAGCGGACTGAGTTCGATCGGCCCGACCTGTAGCAACTGTGTACGGTCCAGGCCGAAGAGCTTTTCGGCGTTCTCGTTAGCGTCGACAAACCGCGCCGCGTCCACGTCGAAGACGACGATCGCTTCGGGAGCGTGGTCGACCAGAAGGCGGTATCGCGCTTCGCTCTCGCGCATCGCCTGTTCGGACTCGCGCCTGTCGGTCACGTCACGCAAGCACAGAATGAACATCTCGCGGCGCGAGAGCGGCGCCTTGCTGACCGCCAGCTCGGCCGGAAAGGACTGTCCGTCCTTGCGCTGTCCCCAGGATTCACGGGACGCGAGGTCGAGATGCGTGTCACCCGACGAAGCTGCCAGCCGCTGCAGGGCCTGGGTGATGGACTCGTAGACAGCGATTTTGGGGATCAGCAGGTCGATCCGCTGGCCCACGACCTCGGCTTCGACGAAGCCAAACACCCTTTCCCCGGTGGGGTTGAGCGTCTGGATCACCCCGTCCTCATCGACTGTGAGGACGACGTCTTTGATGTGGTCGAGGATGACCTGCAAGTGCTCGGAACTCTGCTCGCGGGCTTCGTGCGCGAGCGCTCTTGCCTCATCGGCCATGAGGCGCATCGACTGGACGATGCCGCGGCGCTCATCGTCGACGGTCTGGTATTGCGCGCTGATCAGCTGGAGCAGCATGGCTACATCCGGCTCCGCGGAGCCGGTGCGCAAACGGACCTCCTTCAGTTGCGCCCGCAACTGAGGGTGTAGGTCAGAGCTTTCCTCGCCCAAGGCACGCTCATCGGCCCTGACGAGCGTTGTGGTAGCCCCAGGACTCGGTTCAGCTGCCAGGGCCCGTAAAGTCTTGGAATTTGACATAACGGATGCCGCAGGACCGAAGGACGATATTAAGAAAGCTGTGCGCTGCGGCGCGTGAAGCGGCTCGCGGTTCCGTTGTTGCAAAGGCGGCAAAAGGGCCGCAGGCGACTTTGGGCCAAATGGACCAGCGAACTAGCGGGATTTGACGGCGGTTGCGCTGGCGGTCGAAGTCTTGGCCGGTAGCTCTGGCACGCCGACGCCGACGATCAGCGGAACCGAGTAGATCAGCGTCTTCGAATCGCCTTCGACGGTGGTAGTCACGGTGGCCGAGAGAACGTAAACGCCGTCGGCCTTGGGGACGACCGTCACGGTCCGCCGGATCGGCACCCCGACTCCCGGCCGCTCGACAGCCAACGGGTCGGAGCCTTTGACCAGCTCGAGTTCCCGGTCTGCGTCGACCTTCATCATCAGGCGCAGGATCGCGTCATTGGGGATCAGGGCGAGGACGATATCCAGCGGCTGTGCCGGCTGGGGCCTGGCCAGCAGCTCGAATTTGACCACCAGCGGGGCCGTCGACTTGCTGAGGTTGACCGCAGGGGTCATGTCCGCCGTGCCGGCCTCTACCGCAGTCGCCTGCTTGGGTTGCGCCTGGGCTCTTTTTTTCGTCGGGTTCAGCGCCTGCGCGACCGGAGTGTCGGCAGCCCCGCAACCGGTCAGCAGGCAGAGCAACCCGGCGGCCACCAGGGCCGCGAGCATCCCGCGTTGCAAACCTGAAGTCCTCGGAACTGCCGTCGGCATACGCAGCGGACAATACCCCGTCCAGGGTCCGGATAGCACGTTTCCCTTTGGATTTCGTGATGTTAAGCCAGAAGTGGCGGATCCTCAATGGCTGCAATCTGGTCCCTCAGGTCGCCCATGTATCCCTCCCAATACCGTTCCTCTCCGAACCACGGGAAGGCCCGGGGGAAGGCCGGGTCGTTCCAGCGATTGGAGACCCAGGCGGCGTGATGCAGCATCCGTAAGCTGCGCAGCGGCTCGATGAGCCGCAGCTCGGGGAAATCGAAGTCCGCGAACTGCTGGTACCCCTCGGCCAGCTCCGCCCACTGCCGCTGCTGCTCGGACGGCCCGCCGGACATCACCATCCACAGATCCTGAATCCGGGGTCCCTGGGCGCAGTCGTCCAGATCGACGAACACCGGCCCCTGCTCGTTCCAGAGCAGGTTCCCCAGGTGACAGTCCCCGTGCAGCCGGATATCCCGTGTCGGCCCGACGGATTCAAACGCTTCGCGAACTCGGGCAATGAGGACCTCGCTGATCTGTGCGTAGCGATCGAGCAAGCGCTCAGGCAAGAGCGATCCCCTGAGGACCTGTACCCGTGCCTCGACCCCCAGCCTTTCGATGCTGATCCGAGGCCGCGCCCGAAATGGCGTCCGGGCGCCGATCTGGTGCATCCGGGCCAGGCTGCGTCCGAGAATCTGCCGGGCCTCGGGAGCATCGAGCTCCGGCGCCCTGCCCCGCATCCACGGAAACGCCGCAAATCGAAAGCCGTCGAACTCGAACAGGGTGCGGCCGTCGACGCGCACCGGGGCTGCCACCGGCAACTCCGCTGCCGCAAGCTCGGCGGTAAGTTCGTGCTCCTCGTCAATCTGCGCATCGCTCCAGCGCGCCGGCCGGTAGAACTTCAAAACCAGCGCGCCCGTGGAACTTCCCAGCTGGTACACGCGATTCTCATAGCTGTTGAGGGCAAACAGGCGGCCGTCAACATCCAGGCCGACCGAGGAGGCTGCATCGAGCACGACCTCCGGGGAGAGGCCGGTGAAAGGTGTCACGGCACCGACGCCGCTTTTGATTATCATCACTCGCGCAAACTTTCAGCTGTTCCAAAGGGGATTCTCGCACATGGCCGGAAAGGCGATCTTGGTAACGGGAGGAGCCGGTTACATCGGCAGTCACGTGGTCTTACAGCTTCGCGCGCGCGGTGAGCGCGTGGTCGTACTGGACGATCTCTCGACAGGATTCCGGCAAGCGGTTCTCGACACCCCACTGGTCGTCGGCAAGGTCGGCGATCGGGACCTGCTGGTGCAGGTCATCAAGGAACACGAAGTCGGGACCGTCATGCACTTCGCGGCCCATACCATCGTCCCGGAGTCCGTTGCCGAGCCGCTCAAGTACTACGGTAACAACACCTGCTCGACGCGTACGCTCCTGCAGTGCTGCCTGGAGTCAGGCATAGAACAGTTCGTGTTTTCCTCGACGGCGGCCGTCTACGGAATTCCGGCCGATGCCTTCGCCGCGGAAACCACTCCGACTGCTCCCATCAATGCGTACGGCACCTCGAAGCTGATGTCAGAGTGGATGCTTCGCGACGTTGCCGCCGTCACCCCGCTGCGCTATGTCGCGCTTCGTTACTTCAACGTTGCCGGATCGGACCCCGAAGGGCGAATCGGGCAGGCGACGCGCAAAGCCACGCTGCTAGTGAAGGTCGCCTGCGAGGCGGCGATCGGGAAGCGCCAACACGTCTCGATCTTCGGAACCGACTACGCCACCGCGGACGGGACCGGCATTCGCGACTACCTCCATGTCAGCGACCTCGCCGCTGCCCACCTGGACGCCCTGGGCTATCTGCGTGGGGGTGGCCGCTCGACGACGCTGAATGTTGGTTACGGTCACGGTTACAGCGTCCGTGAGGTCCTTTCGAGTGTCGAGCGAGTCATCGGGCGACCGCTCGACATCCGCGAAGAGCCCCGCCGGGCCGGAGACCCACCGACGCTGGTAGCACGCGCGGACCGCGTTCGCAGCGAATTGGGTTGGAAGCCGAACTTCGACAATCTGGACCTGATCGTCCGTACGTCGTATCAATGGGAGCAGCGGCTGCAGACGCATCCCTGGTAAGCATAACCGCCGCGGCAAAGCGAGGTAGAATGCCCTGATGCAGTGGGCCCGCCCCAAGTCTTTGACGGGATTGATGGTACTCGGTCTGGCGCTCATCGCTGTCCCGCTGCTGGTGGCCGTCCTTACGGCCGGTTTCCACATCCAGACCATGGCTGAGAAGACTCAGCGGATCGTTCTCGAGGGCAAGACGATCGCACGGGCCAGCCAAGACATGGTGAGCCAGATCGCGACCCTCGAGCGGACGGCACGCCTGTACCCCGTATTGAACGATCCCAACTTCCTCGAGAACTATCGCCGTCAGGATGCGCGCCTGACGACGACACGACTCCAACTGGAAAAGAACCTGCGCGCCCCGGGGGCACACAAGACACTCGCGGAGTTCGCCGACCTGCAGGAACGGATCCGACTGACTGTCGTCAGCCAGGCTCCCGGTACCAGCGCGGCCTCGAGTGGCACGGGCGGCCCGCTGCTCTCGCAGCAAAAGGCGCTCTCACGGGATTTCACCGAACTGGCGGCCCTGGCCGACCAGATCATCCCGCAGACCAACGACCAGATCGACGCCGAGATCGCGACCCTCGACGAGCAGACTTCCATCGCTCGCCGGCGGTTGTTCTGGCAGGCCGCCCTGCTGGTGCCGTTGGCGATCATCGCGATCGCGGCCCTGACGCTCATGATCGGCCGACCTCTGCGGCAGCTCGACCGGGCGATCAGCGAGTTGGGCGAGGGGACCTTTTCGAGCCAGATTGCCGTCTCCGGTCCGCACGATCTCGAGCGGCTGGGCGGCCAGCTCGAATGGCTGCGCCAGCGCCTGCTGGATCTGGCGCACGAGCGAAGTCGATTCCTGCGGCACATGTCGCACGAGCTCAAGACCCCGCTCGCTAATATCCGCGAAGGCACGGACCTGCTGATGGATGGAGCCGTAGGCGAATTGGACTCGAACCAGCGTGAGGTAGCTACGATCCTGCGCGAAAATGGCATCAAATTGCAGCGAATGATCGAGAATCTGTTGTCATTCAGCGCCTGGCAGACCTCCAGCGTAGGCTTGGACACGAGCGAATTCCGACTGCGCCCCGTGGTCAAGCAGGTTTTGGAGAACCAGCAGCTCACGCTGCTGTCACAGCGTGCTCGGCTTGATGTTCGGGTGGCGGACATCACCCTGATCGCGGACCGGAGCAAGATGCGGTTGATTCTCGAGAACCTGGTCTCCAACGCAGTGAAGTACTCCCCCAAGGGCGGCACCATTCACCTGCGGGCGGCCGCCTATGGCGAGCAGCTGATCCTCGACGTGGCCGACAGTGGCCCTGGCATTCCCAAGGAGGACCGCGAGCACGTCTTTGAGGCGTTCTACACGGGACGGGCTTCCAAGAGCTCTTCTGTCAAGGGCACCGGCATCGGCCTGTCGGTCGTCCTGGAGTTCGTCTCCGCCCATGGCGGCACGATCGAGATCGTCGACGGTGAATTCCCGGGCGCTCACTTCCGAATCATGTTGCCCATGCGAGCCGCGGGCGACAACGAGCCGGCCAAAAGCACCCAGAAGGCCCACGCGCATGCGGCGTGAAGCCCATTTCTGCCTCGCGGGGCTCCTCGTGCTTCCGCTGGCCGCCTGCACGCTCGAGCAGGCGCCGCGAGAGCGCCCTCCTCCCGCACCGGTGGTCGACAAGGCCGCCGTGCAGGCCCAGGTCCTGACCGACTACATCCAGCTACTGCAGCGGTTGGTCCAGGGCGCCGCGGCCGAACAGGCCGAAATCGTTGCTACGGCGCAGCGCGAGTACGAAACCGCCCCGACGCCGAGCCGCCAGCTCCGTTTTGCCCTGGTGCTCGGCACCCGCGGCCATCCCGCCGTGGACCTCCCGAGAGCCCAGCGTCTACTTCGGGAGCTTATGGCAAATCCCGAAACCCTCATGCCCGGCGAGCGTGCGCTGGCCAGCGTAGAACTGCAGCAAATCGACGACATTTTGACGGTCGAGGCAGAAAACCGCAGGCTGCAGAGTGATGCTGTCCGCGCCGATCGTGACAAACTGAGCAACATCAACCGCCGCCTGCAGTCCGAACTGGACGAGAACGCGCGGCTGAAGAAGGAGCTCGACGAGGCGCGCGCGAAGCTCGATGCCATTGCCAACATCGAGC
>FTEY01000618.1_pt1 | contig 22194 bp, 17 predicted proteins | sample 1640321 | NCBI WGS metagenome assembly FTEY01 (sample SAMEA3914816, study PRJEB12502) | metagenome | biome: forest; material: soil | place: USA | collected 2011-09-16 | depth 0.3 m
CCCTTCTTCAGCGGCCGCCGCGGCGGCACGGGCCTGGGACTGTTTCTCGCCCGGGAACTGGCTCAGACCAACGGAGCCACTCTACTCTATGAGCCCCGCGCCGGCGGCGGCAGCATCTTCAGACTCGTCTTCGCCGACCCGCGACGCTGGGAGATGAACACGAAATGAGCGCCCCCGCCGCGGCGATGTCCAACCGACCGACCGTGCTCATCGTCGACGATGAGCCGGATCTGCTCGAGCTGGTCAGTCTGACGCTGAACCGTATGAACCTGGAGACGCGAACCGCGCCCGATGTTGCGACGGCACGCCGACTCCTCAAGAACGAGCCCTTCGATCTTTGCCTCACGGACCTGCGCCTGCCCGACGGCGACGGGCTCGACCTCGTCGCCTGGATCCAGGAAAACCACTCCAGCGTGCCCGTCGCTGTCATCACCGCGCACGGCAACGTGGAGTCGGCGGTCCGCGCTCTGAAGCTGGGAGCCTTTGACTTCGTGTCAAAACCCCTGGACCTCGGAGTGCTGCGCAAGCTGGTGGGTAGCGCGATTCGCCTCGGTACCCGCGCGGACGGGACGCCAACCATCAGCGTCCAGGGACCCAGACTGATCGGACGTTCCGGAGTCATGCAGCAACTGCGGGAGATGATAGCTCGCGTCGCTCGCAGCCAGGCGCCCGTCCACATCTTCGGCGAGTCCGGCACCGGCAAGGAACTCGTCGCCCGACTGGTCCACGAAAGCGGCGCCCGCGGCGAGGGCCCGTTCGTTGCGGTCAACTGCGGCGCAATCCCAACGGAGCTGATGGAAAGCGAGTTGTTCGGACACAAGCGCGGCAGCTTCACGGGCGCGGTCGCGGACAAAAAGGGACTGGTTCAAGCGGCCGAAGGAGGCACGCTGTTTCTCGATGAGGTCGCGGACCTGCCCCTGCACATGCAAGTCAAATTGCTGCGGGTTGTACAGGAAAAGACGGTACGGCCCATTGGCGAGGCGCGCGAGGAGACGGTCGACGTCCGAATTCTTTCCGCGACTCACAAGAACCTGGCGGAGCTCGTCGAGCAAGGCCGGTTCCGGGAAGACCTTTTCTACCGGATCAACGTCATCGAAATGCGAGTGCCGCCGCTGCGGGAGCGTCCCCAGGACATACCGGAGATCGCGGAAGTCATCCTGGCGCGACTCGGTCGGCGGATGGGCGTCGATCCGGCGGTGCTCGACGAAGGCGCGTTGCAGATGCTCCAGGCCTATCCATTTCCAGGCAATGTCCGGGAGTTGGAAAACGTCCTGGAGCGGGCCCTCACTCTGTGCGCCGCCGGCGCCATCTCGGCCGAGCACATCAAGGTTCGCGCGACGCCGCGGCTTGCGGTGGAACTGGCCGCTCCCGCCGTAGCAGCCGAGCCGGCCGGCGGAGCCCTCGGCGAACAACTCGAAGACATCGAGCGCAACGCGATCATGAAGGCCCTCGAGCAGACGCGCTACAACAAGACCGCCGCGGCCAAGCTCCTTGGGATGAGCTTCCGCGCGCTGCGCTACCGGATCAAGAAGCTCGGAATCGAGTAAGCGGGTGAGGATGGAAGTCTTCACTGGCGAGGTGCGGCAGCGATCGGTCGGCCGACAACTGCCCCTGCTGCCCGTGCTGCTGGTGGGCCTCGTAGGTTTGATCCCTTTGGGGATTTTCCTCATCAATCCCTGGCAGCCTCTGCTCGAGCACGTCTCATTCCGCCAGACACAGACGGCGATCACGTCGTACTGGCTCATGCACGGTGGCGACTTCCTACGGTACCTCACGCCGGTGTTCGGGTACCCCTGGACCGTGCCCATGGAGTTCCCGCTGTTTCAGGAACTCGTTGCATTGATCTGCGCCCACACAGGCCTGCCGCTGGATTTTACCGGCCGGTTGCTGTCGCTCATTTTTTTCTATGCGACCTGCGTGCCCATTTTCCTGTGCCTTCGTCCGTACGGGTGGCCCGCGGTCGTGGTGGCAATCGCAGTATTTGTGACAGGGCCGACCAGTCTGTTCTTCGCGCGCGCGTTCCTCATCGAGACGTTCGCGACCCTGCTCGCGCTGTCTGCGCTGTGTTGCTACATCCTGTTCCGGCGCTCAGGCAAATGGGGTTACCTCGCCGCGTTCGTACTGCTGGGCACGCTTGCGGGACTGCAGAAGATTACGACATTCCTTCCAATCGCTGCTGTCTGCGGCTTGGATTGCGTTCGTACCCAGATTCGCTCTCTGTTGCACTGGCGGTGGCGCGAGCTCGATCTGCGCGCGCCGATCTGCATCATCGCGTCTCTGGTTCTGCCGGTCCTCTGGACAGCCTACTCGGACCAGGTCAAACACGCGGGTACCCTTTCGCAATCGCTCACGTCCGCGGCACTCTGGGACTGGAACTTCGGTACGCTCGCACAGCGGCTGCAGTGGCAATCATGGCAACGCATCTTCCTCATCCGCGTGCTCCTGCGCGGCGGTCTCGCGCTCCTGGTGGCGGTGATCGGCTATGCGGTCCTGAAGAAACAATGGACCTTCGATCGTGAGGCGGGGCTGCTTTTGTTTTCGGGTTTGCTGGGACCGCTGGTCTTCTTCAATCTGAACTACGTGCACGACTACTACCAGATTGGCTCGCTGGTATTCCTCGCGTGTGCGGGGGCGGTGATTGCCGCGCCGTGCCTGCAGGCAATGTGGGCTGCGTCGCGCCTCCGATTTGCGGGTCTTTTGGCGGCGCTCGTGGCCGCGAACATGGGCGTGCTCTACCTGAACTACGGACCGATGCTGCGTGGGTTCCCAGTAGAGGATGCGATCGCGTACAACATCGCGGTGTACCTCAAGCAGCACCAGACCGTAGACGATTTCAGCATCGTCGTCGGGCAGGACTGGAATAGCACCATCCCCTACTACTCCGAACGCTACGCACTCATGATCCCTGAGTGGGTTCCCCGGAAGACCCGAGCGGCGATCGTGCACGACCCGCAAGCTTACGCCGGCGGGCGCCGGATTGGTTCGGTCGTATATTGCCAGACGGCCGCCCAACCCGCGCGTGAGGCCGCGGCTGAGCGGGATCAACTCTTCGCCCAACTCGACGGCGCCGTAGCGGAGGTCGGGAATTGCAACATCAGGACGCGACGGGCCCGCGGGATCCTCGGGAGTTCCTCTCCATGACCGGTAGAGCGGTGCCTTGGCCTGTCAAGGCCCTGTTCTTCATGCTCGCGGCCGGCATGCTGTTCACGGAGCTGCGCTTGCCGGGTGCGCCGCTCGATCCCTCCTGGATGCTGGCTACTCAATATGGGTTGCTGCACCACATCGATTTCGGTCGTTATCTGCTCATCTCGTACGGCCCGCTGAGCGTTCTGACGTCGGGCTTGTTCCACCCTTCCACAGCCTGGCTGACGATCACCTTCCAACTCATCTGTGTCGTGATCGTGTTCTGGCCGATTGTCCATCTGCGTTGGAGTGTGGGCGTGCTCGCCGCACTGGTCGTCTGCGTGATCGTCGACCGGGTCAACTATCTGAACGACGGTATCGTGTTCGCAGCCATCTTCAGCTCGTTCTTGCTCGGAATGCAGGGACGGCGCGCAGCGGCGCTGCTCAGTGCCATCGCAATCGGGGTGTTCTCGCTTTCCAAGACGTCGTTCTTCTTCGCTGCGGCTCCTCTGTTCATTCTCGCCGATGCCCACGGATTGTTGCGCGCGCGGAACTGGCCCCTGCAGCTGCTGGTGCTGTTCGCATCTTTGAGCGTCGCGTTCGTCATCTGTGGCCAGCCACCCCTGAGTCTGCTGCTCTATCTGCGCAACGGCTATCAGATCTCCAGCGGTTATCTGGCTGCCATGAACCTGCCGATCCGCTCGTACCAGGTGGCGGGTTTGCTGGCGTTCGTGGCCTTATCCGGGGCGCTGGTCGGGCTACTGCTGTGGCACGCCAACGCGACTCGCAGCAGCGCGCGGGCCATGGCCTTGCAGCCTGCGAAGGCTCCGACGCTGGCGGCCGGCGGCGCAGGCGCCACGGCCGAATCCGTCCCAAACACCCTGACTTTCGTCACCGCGGCGATCGGTTTCGCGTGGCTCACCTTCGTCGTCTACAAAGCATCGTACACACGGATCGATCCGGAACACGGCTCCATCGGGTGGAATGCGCTCCTGCTCCTCACACCCGTGACCTTGTTGGTCTCGCGACATCTCCGCGGAACCGCGGCGCAATCGCTGCGCACGGACATTGTCTGGCCTGTCACCGCATGTGCCGTGTTTCTACTGACTACCGACGGATTCGGTGCGTTCACTCCGGCGCTCGTCGGCGAAAAGTTCGCCAACGTTGCGGCGCTCGCAGGTTGGCTCAGGCCCGCGAAATGGCAGCTCGTTGAGCGACAGCGGGTCGAGGCGCTCGAGCATATCGCCGTACGCGGCCTGGACATCGGACACGACTCGGTGGATGTCTACCCCTATGAAGTCTCTCGCGTGATAGCGGCCGGCCTGAACTACCAGCCCCGCCCCGCGTTCCAGTCTTATCTATCCTACTCGCCGTTCATGCAAACGCTGGACCTCGAGCATTGGCGCAGCGCCGCCGCGCCGCGCCACGTATTATTTGCGCTCGCGGATATTGACGGACGGTTGCCGACGCTGTCTCTGGGGCCGTCTATCGTCGAACTGCTCAGCCGCTATGACTCAGTCGGACCGGTGGGACCGACCACCCATCTGCGCCGCCGTGTGACGGCGCGAGAGGTCGCGCGTCAATCGTCCGCCGCGGTGAGCCAGCCGATGGGCGCATGGATTGCCATCCCCAACGTCTCCGGCAGGCTCACGCTCGCCAGTATTCAACTCGACCCCACCCTGTGGGAGCGACTGACGGCCTTCCTGGACCGGCCTGCCTTTCTGAACATCGAGGTCCGCCTGGCCACAGGCGCAGTGCAACGCTACCGGTTCATCCCAGCGATGGCGAGGTTGGGATTCGCGATCTCACCCGAGCTGAGTCCACTCTTCGCGGCTCCGGCGGGCTTCGACTCGGATTTGACGAACCTGCTACAGGGCTCGACGCCGATCGAAGCGTTTCGCATAACCGGCAGCCCAGGCGCCGTAAGCTCGTACGACCGGATGACGGTGGCCTTTACCACCGTGCAGTTCAGCGAAACGACAAATGCTTATGCCCGAGATAACTAGTGAAGACCGGGCACGCAACGCCCACGGCGTGGGAAATCTCCGGCACGAAGTGAACTACATTGAGGGCTGGAAGCAGGTGGTAGGCCAGACCCAGACTGACCAGCCAGGTCTGCAACGCGGCTACACCGTTCACGCCGACGAATATGACCGCCGATCGGAGCCAACTCCGCGTTGGATCCGTAAAAACGAACGCTCGCGCCAACAGGTAGGCCGTCACCATGCCGGTCGCATAGGCCAGCAGAACGGCCACCGACAGACTGAACCACACACTGAACACGATCCGTGAGCCGAAGTTCACGGCCGCGGCGAGGGTGCCGGTCAACAGAAATGACCTGAACTGCCGGGACGTGAATTGGCGGATCACCGCGCCACCTTGAGCGCCAGCTCGCGCCCGAACTCGACGCTCTCGGAGATTCCCCGGTCCTCGGGGTAGTAGTACGACGTGTCCGCCGCCCACAGTCCTTTCACGGGCAACTCCACTGGCGGCAGCCGGTCGCGAAATCCGGGCGGACAGATCGGTTGCGCGAACCGGTAGCGGCTGGCGTGCATCTGCAGAAAATCCTCATCGCGCAGCTCGGGATTGATCCGCCGCAGATAGCGCCGCACGCGCTCGAGAAACGCCTCGTTCGGCTCCGCATATTTCGGATGCTCGCCCGGCATGTAAAAGGGTACATAGACGACGTGCGTGCCCAGAGGACGCAGGTTCGAATACTCGACCAGCCCCGGAATGTCCATGTCGGGGTCGTTCACATTGAGCCAGAAGTTGCCGGTCACGGGCCGTGCGAGCCTCACGATCACGCACACGATTGCAATGTTGTCGACAGCCCGATAGCGAGCGAGCAGTGTTTCCGGCAGGTCCGGCATCAGTCGCGGCACGAACGGCAACGGCACGGTGCTTACGACTTTCGCGTAGGGCTCGAGCGTGCCGTCGACCACCACCCCCTGCACTTGCCCATCGCTCAGCGCTACACGACTGACCGGACACGCGAGGCGAAATTCGCCACCGTGTCGCTCGATGTAGTCGCGCAGCGCATGTAACAGCGTTTCGGATCCGCCCTCGAGGTATCCGAGCTTCTCCCGGAACAGGCTCTCGCGCGAGCGACCGACGCGACGGATCCGGCTCCAGATCCAGGCTGCCGACAGCGTGTCCGCGAAGTCGTAGAACTTGAGCTCAAACAGCCGGCGCCACAGCACATCGAAGGCTTCCGGACCGATCCACTTGCGGATCCAGTCGGTCGCTTCCATGCGATCCAGCGGCTGCCAATTCGTGCGGCGCGTCGCGGCAAACGTGTGCAGACCGTAGCGCAGCTTGGCCAACAGGCTCAGCCCCGGAAAACGTAGCAGCGCCAGCGGATCGCCCCACGGCACGACCTTCCCCCGGTAGAAGAAGCCCATGCGGGTGCGCACCCAGTGGATCTTGTCCCGGAGGCCAAGCTCATCGAGAAGGCGCAGCACCGCGCGATCGGATGTGCAATGGAAGTGGTAGAAGCGCTCGAGGCGCAGCGGACCGAAATCGAAGCACGCGCTCATCCCACCCACGCGGTCGTCGGCCTCGTAGACCACGGGGCAATGGCCGTCCCGGACAAGTTGGTACGCCACCGCGAGGCCCATGGGTCCTGCGCCTAACACAGCGATGCGTTGGCTCATTTTAGAAGCGTGCGGGTCGTCTCAGACTGAACGGAAGGCTTACGGCCAATGCGGCCGCACGTGATATTGTCGCATTCGCACGCGGCACTGCAAAGGCTCCGCGGCTACCGGGAAAGGTACATCAAGTGACGTCCGTGCCGTTGGTCATCGATCTCGATCGCTCCCTGCTGCACTGTGATCTGGCTCTCGAATCCGTGTTCGGACTCCTTCGGGAGCGCCCACTGCGCGCGCTGACGCTGCTCGTACAGCTCGTTGGCAGCCGCGAGCGGGTCGTGCGGCAGATCGAGAAGGATCGCCGCCTCGATGCTTCCCATTTGCCCTACAACTCGGCCGTGTTGAATCTGATCGAGGCGGAGAAGGCCAAGGGACGCCAGATCGTGCTGGTCTCCGGGCAGTACGGGACCTACGCGCGGCAGATTGCCGAGCACCTGCGAATGTTCGACCGGGTGGTCGAGGCCGCGGAACTCGGCTCCGACGGCGTTGACTACGCGCAACCGCCGCGTGTCGAGCGACCGCGGCTCGCGGTCTGGGCGGAAGGCCTGCGGCTGCACCAATGGATCAAAAACGTGCTGCTGTTCGTGCCGCTCCTCGCCAGCCACCGTGCGAGCGACACCAGCTCGCTGCTCGCGGCGCTGCTCGGGTTTGTGTTCTTCGGCTTGTGCGCCTCCAGCGTTTACGTCCTCAACGATCTGATCGATCTCAGTGCGGACCGGCGCCACCGCACGAAACGCTTCCGGCCGTTTGCCAGCGGAGAGATTTCCATTGCCTCCGGCCTGATGGCCGTCCCGATACTTCTAGTCATCGCGTTCGTAGGCGCCTGGCGGCTGCTTCCGCCTTGGTTCACAGTCGTCCTCGGCGCCTACTACATGATCACCTTCATCTACTCCTTCGCGTTCAAGCGCGTGATGATGCTGGACGTGGTGACGCTCGCCGTCCTCTACACATTGCGCATCGTCGCCGGAGCCTGTGCAATCAATGGCGAATTGACCGTCTGGCTGTTGGGCTTCTCGATGTTCATTTTCGTAAGCCTGGCGCTCGCCAAGCGCTACAAGGAATTGCGTGAGACCCAAGTGACGGGGGAAGGCAGCGCCGTGGGTCGTGGTTACGTGACTGCCGACCTAGGCATGATTTCCGCTCTCGGGGCTGCCAGCGGCTATCTCTCCGTCATGGTGCTAGCGCTGTACATTCAGGATCCGGCGACCGCCTCGCTGTATCGGCACCCGCGTCTGATCTGGTTCGCCTGTCCGCTACTGCTGTTCTGGGTCGGGCGGACCTGGATGATCACCCACCGTGGCCAGATGCATGACGACCCTGTCGTCTTCGCGGTCACGGACCGGGTCAGCCTGTTGACCGGAGCGCTGTTCGGCCTGATTTTTAGCGCCGCCGCCTGACCACATCGGGACACTAGGATGAGCGGCATGAAACGCAGGATCGTGGTGTCCGGAGGCGCCGGGCTCGTCGGCCAGAATCTGATCGCCAGACTCCGGCAAGCCGGCCATACCGATCTGGTCGTTCTGGACAAGCACCGGGCCAATCTCGAGGTGCTGCGCGGACTGCACCCCGAAGTCGTTGCCGAGTGGGCGGACCTGGCGGACCCGGGACCGTGGGAGCGGCATTTCCAGGGGGTGGATGCAGTCGTCATGTTGCATGCTCAGATCGGGGACTTGCGCCCCGAGCCATTCATTCGCAACAACGTAACGGCGACCGAGCGCGTGCTGGAGGCCACGCGCAAACACAGTGTCCCGTATGTCGTACATGTCAGCTCCTCGGTGGTGGAATCGTCAGCGAACGATCACTACACCAATACCAAGAAGGAGCAGGAAAAGCTGGTCGCGGCCAGCGGCATCCCGGCGGTCATTTTGCGCCCGACACTCATGTTCGGCTGGTTCGATCGCAAACATCTGGGCTGGCTCGCCCGCTTCATGCGACGCGTCCCGCTGTTTCCGATTCCGGGCGACGGGCGCTATCTGCGCCAGCCGCTCTACGCCGGGGATTTTTGCGACATCATCGTCAAGTGCATCGAGACGCCGTGCGCCGGCCGCACCTTCAACATCAGCGGTCTCGAGAAGATCGACTATATCGATATGATTCGCGAGATTCGTCGCGCCAGCGGCGCCGGAGCGCGGCTGGTCCGAGTTCCAGTAGGTGCATTCGCGACGCTGTTGCGGCTGTGGGCAGTATTTGACCGCAACCCACCGTTCACCGCCGATCAATTGCGCGCGTTGGTCGCGCACGATGAATTCGAAGTGATCGATTGGCAGGGCATCTTCGGCGTCCGCGCCACTCCGTTTGCCACGGCGATCGAGCAAACGCTGAACGATCCCACGTACGGCGGAATCGTTCTCGAGTTCTGAAGCCGGGCGCAAAACAAAGGGCACAGGAGTGATCGAGCCGGTCCAGGTGTTGCGATTCTGCGCGGTCGGACTGCTTTCCTTTGTCGTGGGCGCGGCAGTCCTCACGGCGGGCGTCGAGCTGCTCGGCCTGCCGTACTGGCTCGCCTATATCCTGTCGTTTCTGGTGACCAACCTGTTCGGCTTCGCGCTCAACGGTCGCTTCACGTTCCGCGCCGGGGCCCGGATGGACCGGGCGGCCCTGACTCGATACGTCCTGGTCAACTGCGCGCTGCTCGCTACCAACACAGCGCTACTGCGCCTGCTGGTGGAGAGGTTCCACATTTGGTATCTCGCAGCCGCGGTCGTGATCGCGATCTGTATTACGCCGGTTAGCTACTTCGCGCACCGCGTTGTGTCCTATCGCCTCGGTACGCCGCCGACTTGACGCACCAGAGGCATGCGTGGTCAGGGGGCGGATGGGCGCTGCCAATAGACCTTGGTCATACTCATGCGCTCCCGGAAATCCGAGGGCAACCGCTCGAACATCCGGCCGAGCCGGTAACCGGCGTACTTTGCGGCGTTGCGCAACACGACCTGGGGCAGCAGCCAGGGCGCCAGCTTCCACATATAGCGCAGCTCCGACATCACGAATCTCACGCCCTCGCCCTCCGGAGCCCCGAACCGCTCGAGCAACTCCGGAATTTGCGCATGCATCACCCCGAAATCGAAATACCGCTGCATTTCTTCGCGAATCGTGTACGCGTGAGAGTGCCGAACTGTGGCTTCTGCGCAATAGCGCACGCGCCAACCGGCTAGGAGCATGCGCATGGCGACATACGCGTCCTCGCCCAGTATCAGGTGATCCGGAAACCCTCCACACTCCGTCAACGCGGCGATACGGTAGGCAGCAAACGAATTCGATAAAAATGCCGCCTTGATGCCCAGACGGCTGGCATCGTCGAAGGCTCGGGTCTCGCTGGTCTCGCGGTAGTTGAACAAAGCGGCGTGCGCCTCGAAGGGTTGTGCCCCGCGGTGCGGCAGCTGCCTCCCGTACGCGGCCCCCACGTTGGGATCCGCGAACGAACCCAGCAGCGCTGTCAGAGTTTCGGGATCTTCGACCACCGCATCCTGCGTGAGGAACAGGACGAACTGCAGTCCGCCGCAATGGCGCTCCACGGCCTGTTGCCGGGTACGGCCGTGATTGAACGTCCGGACGTCAATCCGCTGAAGCTCGAACCCGCAATCGGCAGCGACGCGGTCACTGCCATCCGTGGAGGCGGAATCAACCACGACGACCCGGGAAGGTTCCGAAACCGCCTCGCACAGCTTCATGGCCGCTTCACGCCAGCGCGCGCCGCCGTTGCGCACGGGAATGATGATGCGGGCAACACTCAGCATGGCTTCAGACACGGCTGAATACGCCGTAGATCGCGTAATAACGAAAGTGCTTGTCGAGCCAGGCGGAGCGGAACGGTTGATAAAGCATTGTCCGCGGCTGAAATCCGGCCGCCTTCAGGGAGGCCTGGAGCGCAGGCTCAGGGTAGTGACACTTGTGATCGGAGTCGCTCGCGTAGCCGCTTTCTCCCGGGACCCCGACGATGAAGGTTCCCCCCGAAACCAGCACCCGCCGGATCTCCGCCAGCAAGGGCTGCGGCTGCTGCAGATGCTCCAGGACGTTGTCGAGAACCGCCCCCTGGAAGGAGTGATCCGCGAATGGCAAGCGATCCGGTTGCATGAGATGCACGTCCAGCCCCTGACTGCGACAATGCTCCACGCAACGCGGATTGACGTCGACTCCGACCGTCTGCGGCCGGAAGCGGACCATGTCGCCGACACCGCAGCCGACATCGAGCACTCTGCTTTTCAGGTGCCGGGACAGGCGCGGATAGAGCCAACCGTTCCGGTACCACACCGCCGCACGTTTGCGGCGCAGAAGATACTCGAAGTAGTCGTCGTAGTCGGTCATATAGGCCCGGCGTGCTGCAAATCACGCTCCATGGTCACTCCGGTCCGACATAATGTCATGAACGCAGCCAAAATCCGCTCCGGAGCCCATTCCCGATGAGTAGTGTGACCAGCCTCGCAAAACCGGCTGCGGCTGCGCCGATCGAGGTTTCGGCCGTCATTCCGTGCCTGAACGAGGAGCAGACGCTAGCCATCTGCATCGAGAAAGCGCAACGCAGTTTCGCCGAGCTCGGTGTCAACGGCGAAGTGGTGGTGGCCGACAACGGCTCGACCGATCGTTCGGTCGAGATCGCGCGGCGGCTCGGCGCGCGAGTGGTGTTCGAGCCGCGCAAGGGTTACGGCGCCGCGCTCCTCAGGGGTATCGGCGAATCGGCGGGTGACATCATCGTCATGGCGGACGCCGATGACTCGTATGACTGGTCCGCGATTGCGCCCTTCGTGCGCAAGGTACGGGAAGGGTACGACCTGGTCATGGGCAACCGGTTCCGCGGTGGCATCACCCAGGGCGCGATGCCGAAGTTGCATCGCTATCTCGGCAATCCAGTGCTGTCTCTCGTGGCGCGCATGGCATTTCGTACCAACATCGGCGACTTCCACTGCGGTATGCGCGCGTTCACCCGCAAGGCATTCGACAGGATGCAGTTGAAGACCACCGGAATGGAATTCGCCACGGAAATGGTGGCCAACGCCGCGCACCAGCGCCTGCGCATTACCGAGATCCCGGTGGTGCTGTATCCGGACAAGCGCAACCGCCCGCCGCACCTGCGCTCGTTCCGCGACGGCTGGCGGCACCTGCGATTCATCTTGACCTACGCTCCCGATTACGTCTTCCTGGCGCCCGGCGCCCTCATGCTGGCCGTCGGAACCGGGCTCGAGATCCTGCTCTCGCGCGGACCGGTGCACCTGGGCAGCGTCTACCTCGGCATTCACTTCCTCGCACTCGGCTCGCTGCTGGCATTGGTTGGATTCAACATCATCAACCTCGGCGTACTGGCCAAGACCTTGATGGCGCAGCGTTACTCGGGGTCGCACAGCCGCACGGTCTCGCTCGTGCGCCGCGGCTTCACCCTGGAAGCGGGCTTGCTTTCCGGACTCACGCTAACCGCGCTCGGCGCCATAGTCGACGGCGCAATCGCTGCCCAGTGGATCTCCACGGCGGGAGGAGGGATGGACTCCACGGTACACCTCGCGTTCGTTGCCACGACAGCCCTGGTGTTGGGGCTGAATCTGATCTTCAGTTCGTTCCTGCTCAACATGATCCTGGCGGAACAGCCGCCCCGAGCCCCTGAGGCTGGGAGCTGACCGTGTTAGCCGGCCTTCCTGTCGTGCGCTCCTCGCCGGCACGCGCACTGTTCCTCGCGAGCGCCGCCCTGACCATCGCGGCCCTGTTCTGGGCCGATCACCTGAGACTGGTGGGCGCGCTGAATGGGCTGTCACCCATCTACTTCTACCTGTTCACGTCACTCGACTATCCGGCCGCCACGGTCGCTCTGTTGATCCTCGTGCTCGCCGCCCTCGTCCCCGCCGGAAGCGGGTTGCGATCCGTCCTGCGCTGGACGGGTGAGCATCCGGTCCTGGTCGCCGCCGCCAGCACCGTCGTCATGAGCGTCGGTACACTGATCGTGTACCACGACCACCCGCTGGCAATGGACGAGTATGCGGGGTACTTTCAGAGCCAGGCCTTCGCCGCGGGCCATCTGGCGGGGCAGTTTCCGCCACCGCTGCTCAACTGGCTGGTCCCGCCGTATTTCCAGGACTACTTCCTGTTCGTATCGCCGGTGACGGGCCAGGTGGCCTCGACTTACTGGCCCTCGTTCGCGCTGCTCCTGACACCCTTTACATTTCTCGGCATTCCCTGGGCCTGCAACCCGGTCCTCTCGGGCCTGACCCTGCTGGTCATCCATCGCCTGGCCCTGACGCTGTTTGCGGATCGTGACTGCGCGGGTCTGGCGGTACTGCTGACGGCCGCCTCCCCCGTGTTTTTCGCCAACGGTATTTCCTACTACTCGATGCCGGCACACCTGCTTGCGAACGCCGTGTACGCGTTGCTGCTCGTTCAGCCAACTGCTCGCAAGACGTTTCTCGCTGGTGTCGTGGGCTCGGTCGCCCTGACGTTGCACAATCCGGTGCCGCACATGCTGTTTGCGCTGCCGTGGCTCATTTGGGTCGCCACGCGCCCCGGGGGGATCAAGCTGTTCGGCTGGCTTGCGGCGGGCTACCTGCCCGCGTGCGTGCTGTTGGGACTGGGTTGGTACTGGTTCACCATGGACCTGCAGGGCAGCGGCCTGGGTGCCGCCGCGGCGACCCAGATCAATGCGGCGGGTGTGCAGCGTGTCGCGGGTGCGTTCTCAATTCCGGCGTGGCCCGTATTGTTCGCACGACTCATCGCCCTGGCCAAAGTGTGGCTGTGGTCGGTTCCAGGTCTGCTGATTCTCACGGGCATCGGCGCGTACCGGTGGCGTTGGAACCCGATCTGCCGGCTGCTGCTGATCTCGGCGCTCGTGACTTTTTGCGGCTACTTGCTGGTCCCGGCTGATCAGGGTCACGGCTGGGGATACCGGTACTTCCACTCCGCCTGGTTGGCCCTGCCGATTCTCGCCGCCGCGGCGTTTGCGCCGCGGCCGGCGATCGAGTCCGCCCCGTCCGCAGACAACGCCTGGACTACCGGAATCGACGGGACACGCTCCTTCGTGACCGCTGGCGCGTTACTCACGCTGCTGCTCGGAGTTGGTTTCCGGGCAATGCAGATGCACGGCTTCATCGGAAAAGACCTGCAGCAGGTTCCGGCATACACCGGCACCGAACCGCGAGTCGTCATCATCGATGTGGAGAATTCATTTTACGGCGTCGATCTCGTCCAGAACGATCCCTGGCTGCGCGGCGGCGTGATCCGCATGGTCTCCCACGACGCCAAAGACGATGCGCAGATGATGAGCCGATACTTCCCAGGTCTGCATCAGGTCTTCAAGGACGACTTCGGCTCTGTCTGGTCCGAGGGACGGGCCCACCCAGGGGGCACCGCCGGATCGCCATCACCGGTTCCCGATACGAACAGCGGCCCGAGCCGTAAGCGATGACCGACAAGTTCAAACTATCGCTGGCCTGGATCTGCGCGGCGGTCGTCGCGCTGGGGATCGCTCTCCTACCCATCTCTGCTGCGTTCGTTGACGGGCACTACATCCCCAACGGGGTCGACTCGTTCTATCACGCGCGGCGCATCCTCGATGCCGCGGCCGATCCTAACGCCTTCTTCCAATTCGATGCGCACACGCACGTCCCTGAAGGCAGCCTCGTCATCTGGCCGTGGACTTACGATTGGGTCCTCAGCAAGATCGTGCGCCTGGCCATTGCGACTCACCCCGCGGCAGAGCCGATCGCCGTACTGGATCATGTGCCCGTACTGGCGTTTCCGCTCGCTGCGGCGCTTGTTCTGATCATCTGCCGCACATTGGATCTGAGCGTGCCGGCAACCTTCCTGGCAATGCTGGCGACGGTCTGTTTCCCCCTGGGCCAGTCTCTTTACGGCATCGGCGATATTGACCATCACTATGCCGAGCACCTGTTCGTGCTGGCATCGCTGGCCAGCGGACTGGCCTGGCTAAAGCGGCCCGATTCGCGCCTTCGAGCCGCTCTTGCGGGCGTAACGCTCGGACTCGCCCCGGGCGTGCATACGGCGCTCTTCGTTCTGCAGATTCCACTCCTGTGTGCGCTCGGCTGGCAGTGGATCAAGGGCGCGCCCCGACCCCGGACTTACGCGACGTTCGCCCTCGCGCTGTTGCTTGCGACATGCGTCGTGGCGCTCCCCTCGCTTGCATTGCGTTTGGGACACTTCGATTTCTATACGCTGTCCTGGTTTCAGGTGTACTTCGCGGCGTGCGCGGCCGCGGCTGTCACATTCATCTGCCGCCTGCAGTTCTCTCGGCGCATGCTGCTGCGGCTCATCGCGATGTTGGTTCTCATGGCGCTCCCGGTGTTGGGCCAGATCCTGTTCGCCCACCGATTCTTTGCCTCGGACGTTGTCGGTATGGACGAGATCAGCGAGGTAGAGTCTCCGTGGGCAATGACGTCCGACCCCGACGGCTGGGCCCGCGTAGCGAGCTACTACACCTACCTCGTCTACCTGACACCCATCCTGATCGTGTTCTGCAGCTATCGGCTCTGGAGGGAGGCACAGCCGCAACGTGTTTTATTCTGGGTCGCAGCGCTGCTCGGAATCGCGCTGCTGACCCAACAGTTGCGGATGAATTACTTCGGCTCGTTCGCCCTGTATCTGCCCTGGATCGTGGCGATCGATGATCGGGCCGGCAAGTCGATGATCGCGTGGTCCGTGACGGCCGCGGTCCTACTCCTCGCCTGGATTCCTGGCTTCACTCACAGGCTATTTCTGCACAGCCCCGTGGGGGATGATCGCTACTATCAGATCACACGTCGGATCTACGGCGCCTTCGCGGACGAATGCGCTCGCGAGCCCGGAGTGGCGCTGGCAGATCCATATGACGGCCACTACGTGAGGTATCACACCAACTGCTCAGTCATCGCGAATCCGTTTCTTCTTACCCCGCAGCACGAAGAGAAATTCAAGGAGACCTCGCGACTGATGGCGCTTTCGGCGGCCCAACTCCTCTCGGCCGCTCCCTACCTGAAGTACGTTTACGTCCGCCGCAATAACATCTTTTACCGGGGGCCACGCAACAGCATCGTGATCATGCCCCGCGGCAACCCCGACGATCCCGACCCACCGCTCGTGCATGAGTTGCTCGCGACACATGGGCCGCCCCTCCCGCCAGGCTTCAAGTTGGTGAAGGAACTGTACTTCCCCGACAACGCCGACGCTCCGTACGCACGACTGTTCGCGATCACTGCCCCGTGATCGAGCTTACACAGACATCTGTCGCGTCCGCGGAGCACGGGTCGGCCGATGCGGCGGCCCGCCGATTGGCAGGACTAGGGCTCGGACTGTTAGTACTGGCCGCATGGATGTTGGAACACCCCTACCGAGGACTGGTACACGATTCGACGACGTACTCTCTGGTAGCCCTCGCGCGAATCCATCCCGACTCCTTGGGAGGAGACCTGTTCCTGCGCTATGGCTCTCAGGATCAGTACACGATCTTTACTCCTGTGTACGCCGGAGCGGTCCGGCTGTTGGGTCTCGAGCCGGCGGCAGCCGTACTGACGCTGCTGGTGCAAATCGCCTTCTTCGCCGCCGCCGGGTGTCTCGCACGGCGCCTCATGCCGACCCGCCAAGCCTTCCTGGCAGTGGGGCTCCTGGTCGCGTTGTCGTGCACGTATGGAGCGGATCGCATCTTCTCGGCTACCGAGGAATTCCTGACTCCGCGCATGTTGTCCGAGGCGTTCGTGCTGCTCGGATTGCTCGCGGCACTGAGTGATCGCTTCTGGGTCGCCACCGCCTGCATCGTCTGCGCAGCCGTCCTGCATCCCATCATGGCGGCGGCTGGCATCTTCCTGTTGTTCTGCCTGTACCTTGGGGCGCGCAATCCCCGGCTCGCGGTGATCTGCGTCGTCGCTGCAACAGTCGGGATCATCCTGGTCAGCTTCACGATTTCCGTCGCGCCGCTGGCCCGCTTCGACCCAGCCTGGCAACACGTTCTCGACGATCGGTTCCGTTTCCTGTTCCCCTCGCGCTGGCTGTCGCAGGACTGGGGCCGCCTGTCCGTGCCATGCAGCGTCCTGGTCATCGGATGGGTAACTCATTCGGAGCCGTTGGTACGCAAGATCTGTACGGCAGCACTGGTCACGGCTGTTGCGGGCCTGGTGCTGACCCTCCTTCTGAGCGATACACTCCACATTCAGATTGCCACGCAGATGCAGATGTGGCGTTGGGCGTGGCTGTCGAACGTCCTGGCCGTTCTGATGCTGCCAGTGATCGTCGCTCCGAAATGGGCCGCGGGGGGTGCCCATCGGGCCTCGTGCCTGCTGCTGGCCGCAGCCTGGATCTGCATCGAAGAGCCTTTCGCATTGGCGGTCAGCACCCTCGCCACCGGGTGCGCTTGGGGGGCGTCACGGGTCAAGGCTCGCGAAACTCAACGAATGATTCTTCTCGGCTCCGTCGGCGTGTTGGTAATCACTCTGCTGATGTTCGTGGGATCCGTTGCTACGGAGCCGGGGGCGTGGGCAGACGGTAGCCGATTTGTGATAGCCGCCCTACTAGTGCTCGGATGGTGGGCTGGCGAGCGCGTCAATCCTCGATATGCGGTCGGGCTGGTACTCCTGTCTGCGGGCGCCTGTGCAGCCGCGGCGCCATCGGCCTATCAGACTTGGACCTACACGCAGTACCCTGCCAACGAGCGCGCAGCATTTGCTTCGTGGCGCGCAAGGATTCCGCCGCAAGCATCGGTCCTCTGGCCCGACGTTCCCATGGGAGCCTGGTATCTCCTGGGTCGCTCGGACTACTGGTCCGTCAACCAAGGCGTCGGATCCGTATTTAACCGCGCAACCGCACTGGAAGCACTGAGACGGGAACGCGTCGCCGGGCCACTGCTGGCTCCGGGACAACAGGCGGATCACAATTCACACGCGTCCGGCACCGCTCTCACGCGCGTAGGCCTGCAGATGTCATGCAGGTCGTCGGATCTGGAGTACGTGGCGACGTGGATCGACCTCGGTCCAACACCCTTCCCCGCCATCGCACCGGTACCAGGTCATCCCGAACGACTCATGCGCCTGTACTCGTGCGTGGACCTTCGCGACTGAGTCCAGCAGTGTCTCACTCCCAATTCATCAGGCTCGAGCCTCTCTCCTTCGCCGCAGTTGTGTTATGCGCTCTCGGCCTATGGATGCTGCAGCATCCTTACGAGGGGCTCGTACACGACTCGGTGCTGTACGGCTTCTCGGCGCTAGCGCACCTGCATCCGCAGTCCCTGGGCAATGACCTGTTTCTCCGCTTCGGCTCACAGGACCGTTTCACCGTCTTCAGTCCCATCGCGGCCGCAGTCATTCAGGTCCTCGGTCTCGAGAACGCGGCGGCCCTGATAACCGCCGTGGCACAGCTGGCCTTTCTGATCTCGGCGTGGTTTCTGGCGCGACGCCTGATGCCCTCCGCCCTGGCGCTTCTGGGAGTCGGACTGTTGATCGCGCTGCCCGCCACCTATGGCGCCGGGCATCTGTTCTCCTACGAAGAAGGCTTCATGACGCCGCGCGTCCCAGCAGAGGCACTCGTGCTCGCCGGCCTCGCGGCGCTCCTGGCAAGCAGATATGCGGTGAGCGGACTCTTCGGACTGGCCGCGTTGCTCGTCCACCCGCTGATGGCTGCGGCGGGCCTCGTCCTGGCGCTCATCCTGCATGTGGGAATGCCACGCCCGCGGCTTGCCATAGCGGTCGCCGCAGGTTCCTTCCTCGTGCTCGTCGCAATCGCCTACCTGGCTCCCATCGGGCCGTTTGCGCGCTTCGATTCCACCTGGTACGAAATGCTGCACACCCGGCTGCCGTACCTGTATCCCAGCAACTGGATTGCGCAGGACTGGGGCCACACCTGCGTGCCGCTGACAGTCCTTGCCGTAGGGGCCCTCACGTTGCGCGCCGGGCTGGTGCGATCGCTGTGCCTCGCGGCGCTGCTAACCGGGCTGGCCGGCCTGATCCTGGCCCTGATCGGATCGGACCTGCTCAGGATCGAGATCGTGACCCAGGTCCAGCCGTGGCGTTGGACCTGGCTCGCGAACGCTCTGGCCGTCCTGCTCTCGCCGGCAATCGTCATCAACTGTTGGAATGAGGGTGCGGCGTCGCGCGCCGCGGTCATACTCCTGGTGGCGGCCTGGGTTTGTGCCGATGAGCGTTTCGCGCCCTTGGTCGCGATCCTGGCAATCGCAGTCGCATGCGCGCGCGGGCGCAGTTTGGCAACCGAGCGCGGCAAGCTCCTATTGCTCGCCGCCTGGCTCGTGTTGGCCATCGGAATGCTGTTGTTTGTCGCAACCGTGTTGGGCGTGTTGCGCAATCTCGCGCGGATAGAGCCCGACCACGTACTCTATAGTTCACCGTATCTCCTATTGCTGCGGCAACTGCGCCCGTGGGCGAGCGGTGGCGTACTGCCTACGGGTTTGCTGGTTCTGATGTGGGCCGCGGCGGTAACTGCCTCGGCGGGCTCGCGATCGTTTGTGCGCGGCGGGTCGGTGCTGCTCGTGGGGCTTGTTCTCTGCACCGCCGTTGCGCCGCTGGCGGTCAGTGCCTGGACCGTCACGGCACTACCCCAGAGCCTGCAGGATCGCTTTGCCGCATGGCGCGCCGCGATCGCGCCGAACACGGAAGTCCTCTGGGTTCAGACGCCTCTGGGCCCCTGGTATCTGCTGGGACGCCCGAGCTATTGGACTCTGGAACAGATGGCAGGACTGGCGTTCTCGAGAGCTACGGCGATGGAGCTCACGAGGCGGGAGTCGATTCTGACCCATCAGCCGCGAACCGGCGATCCTGTCGAGGAGCTCACAAACGCCTGCCGCACCATGCCGGAGGTCGGTTTCATCGTGACGCCGCGTTATCTGGGCCCGACACCCTTTGACCCCATCGCACCGACCGGCGAGCACTCGAATCGCGACCTGCGTATGTATCCTTGTACAGGCCATCGTGGTTGAATCCCGAAACCCATGCTAGCGCGCCTGTCCAACTCCCTCCGAAGTACGCTTCGGGAACTGTTCGCGTACGGCGTCTCCGCCGTTGGCGCGCTCGGCGTCGACATGGGCGTGCTACTACTACTGGCGGACGTGGCACACTGGCCGTATCTAGTCGCCGCGACGGCATCATTTGTCGCCGGAGGCGTATTTCTCTATTTCGCGTCGGTGACCGTCGTATTCCGCGTGCGGCGCATCACCAATCCAGCCCTCGAGCTCACGGCATTCCTGGCACTCGGAGTCGCCGGCCTCGTCGTCAATCTCGTGGTGATCGCGTTAGCAGTGGAGCTTGCCCACGCGAGCTACGTAGTAGCCAAGGGAGCGTCGGCCGTCTGCACGTTCGGCGCCAATTTCCTCCTTCGCCGCAACATGATGTTTTCGCAACCACGACCCTCCTGACATGACACGCACCGCCATCATCGCCGGCGCGGGGCCGGCCGGACTCACGGCAGCCTTCGAGCTGCAGCAGCGCTCGGACGTCCGCCCGATTGTCCTGGAAGCCGACGCCCAGGTCGGTGGAATCTCCAAGACGGTCGTCTACCGCGGCAACCGCATGGACCTGGGGGGCCACCGCTTTTTCTCGAAGTCCGATTGGGTGATGAACTGGTGGCGGTCGATCCTCCCGGTCGCACCGGATTCGTACCCGGAACACGGGGCTCCTGGCGGTGTGACGCTCAGTTACCAGGGGAAGCGGACACGCCTGAATGATGCCGACCGGGCTGCACCAGGCTTCCAGAGCGCGGAGTTGATGGCAGCGGAAGGCCGCGTGATGCTGGTGCGCCCGCGGCTGTCAAGGATCTTTTACCGCCGCCGATTTTTTGACTATCCGTTGCGTTTGAACCTGGAGACGCTCGGCAATCTCGGCGTCGGTTACAGCGCGGCGATCGCCGCGAGCTACCTGCGTGCGCGCATTGCTCCGCGCTCACCGGAAGTCACGCTCGAAGACTTTCTTTTCAACCGCTTTGGCGACCGGCTCTACAGGACTTTCTTCAAGGACTATACGGAGAAGGTCTGGGGCGTACCTTGTTCGGAGATTTCCGCGGAATGGGGCGCCCAGCGTATCAAGGGACTCTCAATCAGCAAGGCACTTTCGCACGCATTGCTACGCCCGTTTCGCGCGTCATCCGGCGCCGCACAGAAGGGCGTCGAGACGAGCCTCATCGAGCGCTTCCTATACCCACGGCTGGGCCCTGGCCAGATGTGGGAGGAGGTCGCAGACCGTGTCCGCGCCGCGGGAGGCGAGATCCTGATGAGACACAGGGTCGTAGGCATACACCGCGACGGTGATCAGATCACCGCAGTCGACGCGCGCGATGAATCCAGCGGCGAAATACGTCACTTCCCGTGCGATTTCCTGATCTCAACGATGCCTGTGAAGGACCTGACACATCTCTTGCAGGCGCCCGATCCAGAGGTCGCGCGTATAGCGGCCGGACTTCCGTACCGGGACTTCATGACCGCGGGCCTGCTGGTGCGCAGGATGCTGCCAACACGCAGTGGCCAGCCTTCACGCGCCAACGGCATGCCCCCGGACAACTGGATTTATGTGCAGGAATCCGATGTGCGCCTCGGCCGACTGCAGATATTCAACAACTGGAGCCCGGCGCTCGTCGCCGACCCGGACACGATCTGGCTCGGCCTCGAGTACTTCTGTGCCGAGGGCGATGACTTGTGGTCGATGGAGGATGGCCGCTTCGTCGAGTTCGCCGCGGGCGAGCTTGCGAAGATCGGGTTGATCGATCCACGCGACGTTCTCGACGGGACGGTCGTGCGCGCTCCCAAAGCCTACCCGGCATACTTCGGTGAATACCGTGACATCGGCCGTGTGCGCTCGTTCCTCGACGGCATCAGAAATCTCTTCCCCGTCGGCCGCAACGGCATGCATCGTTACAACAATCAGGATCACTCGATGCTCGCAGCCGACGCGGCTGTTGCCTGCATCACGGCCGGAAGCGCCGACAAGGGCGCGTTATGGTCAGTCAACGTCGAAGACGAATATCACGAAGAGCGGCCCGCCGGACCGCAAACCCAACGCGCTGCCTGAGGCAGTACAGACAAGTCTGTCTGGTGTTGCAACGCCACACTGTCGCCGGCGACGCGTCGGGTTGTGACACGGAGCGTCAACTTCTGACACGCGAGGCCCGCGTCGTCGTCAGAGGATGACGCGAATAAGTGAAACCCGTTCGGCCCGCAGCTCCGTGAAAGGTAGTCAGATCAGCCACTTGTACGCGTTGCAAGACATGGCACAGCGCTTGCAAAAACACGTGGCAACAGGTGTGCGTGAATGCTGCCTGAAGTCTCGACACTGTTTTCCCTTGCCGTCTCTCCAGGAGTGTTTACATGAAGTCTGTGCAAAAGGGTTTCACCCTGATCGAATTGATGATCGTCGTGGCGATCATCGGTATTCTCGCCGCCATCGCCATTCCGGCGTACCAGGACTACGTGGTGCGCTCGCAGGTCACTGAAGGCCTGAACCTCGCCAGCGCCGTCAAGGCCGGCGTC
>FTEY01000632.1_pt1 | contig 21958 bp, 20 predicted proteins | sample 1640321 | NCBI WGS metagenome assembly FTEY01 (sample SAMEA3914816, study PRJEB12502) | metagenome | biome: forest; material: soil | place: USA | collected 2011-09-16 | depth 0.3 m
ATCTGCAGGCCAACAGTGCAACCCTGGCGAGCAACGTTCTGCACGAGAGCGCGCGGCTGACCGCCGGAATCCTGCAGAGCGGCCTCAATCTGATCACCTCCGGCATCACGATCGTCTTCATTCTGATCTCGATCACTGCCGTCAACCCGCGAGTCGCCCTGCTCGCCGGGTCGGCGTTGGGTGCGAGCTACGTGCTGATGTACGCGCTGGCCTGTCGCAGGCTCTTGTCCAACGGGCGTCTGGAGAGCGCCCGCTACGCGCGCCGCACCCGGGTCGTCAACGAAGGGTTCGCCGGGATACGCGAGCTCATTCTGTCCCACGCGCAGGGTTCCTTCGTCAGGGACTTCGCGCGCTGTTGTCGAGCCATCTCCAGCGCAACCCTGAATTCCCTCGCGATTGCCCAGACACCCCGGTACGTGCTCGAGTGCGTCATCGCGTGCGCGTTGGTCGCAGTTGCGTTGTGGTCGAGCGGGCAGGGTGCCGGGGCGGGCGCCTGGGTCGGGCAGCTGAGCTTTCTGGGATTCGCCGCATACCGGCTCATGCCGGCCCTGCAGCAGGTATTCATCGCCGTGGCCCGAATCCGTACCGAGGACGCCGCACTCGAGAGGGTCGGCGCGGATCTGCAGGCAGCGCTTCAGACCCGCGTACCGCGGCCGTCGCGGTCATCCACCCCGGTGTTGCTACCGGCCCGTGCCCGACTTGCCGGATGCGAGATCCGGCTCAAACACGTTTCGTTCCGCTATGCCCCGGCTTCTGCGCCCGCCATCGACGACCTGACGCTGCACATCGAGCCAGGCTCGATCGTCGGGCTGGTCGGCCACAATGGCTCCGGTAAGACCACGTTGGTGGACCTCATGACGGGGTTGCTGACAGCGGATTCGGGGCAGATCGAAGTCGACCGTGTCCCTCTGACCGCCGCCAACCGGGAGGCCTGGCAGGACGACATTGCCTGTGTTCCGCAGCAGGTGTTCATCCGCGAAGCCTCTGTTGCACAGAACATTGCGCTTGGCGTTTCCGATGACGAAATCGATCACGTCCGCGTCCGTAGAGCCGTGCAGCTTGCGCAGCTCGAGGAGTGCATCGCGGCCTTTCCCAATGGCTATTCGGAGTTGTTGGGCGAGCGTGGCTCGAGACTGAGCGGCGGTCAGCGTCAGAGGCTTGCGCTCGCGCGAGCGCTCTACCGGGACGCCTCCGTATTCATCCTGGATGAAGGGACCAGCGCGTTGGATCCGATGGCCGAGGAGCGGATCACCGACATGTTGGCGGATCTGTCCCCGCGACCGACCGTAGTGTTGATTGCGCATCGGGTGAGCGCGTTACGTCGTTGCGACGTCGTGCACGAACTGGCCACGGGAAAGATCGCGCGGAGCGGTTCCTATTCGGATTTCACGCGGCCGGCGCCGGTACGGCGGGCCGCCCCGTGAGTGGCATTCCGCAAGCGGTCGTGATCGGCGCAGGCCCCGCGGCCGTGGCCCTGCACCTGCCGGTTCTGGCCCGACTCAGGGATCGGCACGCGATTTCACTCGCGCTCGTCTGCGACCTCATTCCCGAGCGCGCGGCGACGGCACAGACTGAATTTGGCTTTGCCGGCAGGGCCGGGGATGCCCGCGCGGCTCTCGCGCGGACGGACGTGGATATCGTCTATATCTTCGGCAGTGCTCAGTTGCACTACGAGTACGGTTTGATTGCGTTGCGTAACCACAAGCACCTGTTCGTCGAGAAGCCGATCGCTCCCACGTACGGGCAGGCGCGGGAGTTGGAGCGGGCGGCCACGGCGGGTGGCCTGGTGGCGGTGGGGGGGCACAATCGCCGGTTCTACAAAGCGCTGGCCGCGGTTCGCGAACGCTCCGGCGCCGCCGGGTGGGGATTCGTGGAAGCCGTGTTCCACAAACCCGACTTCGCAGTGGCACCGCCTTTTGGGGCGCGCACCTGGCTGAGCGCGAACGGCATTCACGCGCTGGATGCGATGCTTTTCATGATGGGCGACTTGCCGGAGTGGATTGCCGCAACAGCCTCTTCCGGGACGGCTCCTCAACCGACGTCCTTCGCCGCTCTGCTGCGGTGGAGCAACGGTCGTCAGGGAGCCTTTCTCTGCAACAACGCAGCCGGGGCACGCCGCGAGGAGTATGTCTTTCATGCGGCTGGTGAGACTTGCACCGTCACCGACGAGGCGCTGACCGTCGTCAGTTCCAATGGGATTACGCGAACACCGATAGCATCGATCGGTGACGGCGTGGTCGCCGAACATGAGTCATTCCTCGCGGCGATTCGCTCGGGTACGCCGCCGCCCCATTCCATAGGGGCCTTGGCGCCATCACTGCGGCTCGCGGAGTTGATCGAAGCCGGATACACCGGTCCGATCGATGCGGGCTCGAGGACGCAGTCACCGACCCCCAGGCCCATCGCTGTCGCCTCCGGTTCGATTCTGGTGACCCACGCGGCGACTCTCCAGGCACCGCTCTCTTCTCTGACTTCCCGCTACAACCTCGTGTCCCTCGAAGACATTCGCGCTTCGAGCGACCCCCGTGCCGATGTCGTCGCCGCGATTCTGGGACGGGGCTCGCCGCCGCTGGCGCGCGAAGTCCTGGACAAGCTGCCCCGGCTCGCCGTGGTCGGCGTCGCTGGACTCTCCGTTGCCCACTACGACCCGGCAACGCTGCTGGCTCGGGGCATCGCCCTGATCAATGCCAGTGAGGCCTACGCCGAGACGGTTGCCGAGTTCGCGTTTGCACTGGCCGTGTTGGCCAGGCGGCGAGGATTCATGGGCCACGAGTCGATGCGGCGGGGAGGTTGGAGCACGCAGCTGCCACTCGGACGTGCACGAGCCTTGGTGAAAAGGACTGCCGGCTCACTTCGGCCCCTGGCGCGGGCTGCGGGCCTCGAAGCCGCTCTGTTGCGCTACTGGAAGGCAGGCAGCCCCGTCATGGGGACACCCAACCAGACCGGTCTCGGTCCAAGAGACATCAGCGGCGCAAGCGTGGGTCTGATCGGGTGGGGCGCCAATGCCAGAGCGTTTGCGGCCCGTTTGGTAAGGGCCAAGGCGCGTGTGCTGGTGTACTCCGAACATGGCGCCCCCGACGATATTGGCGCCCACGGTGCGGTACCCGCGTCTTTGGCCGATGTATTGGCAGCCGAGATCGTTTCACTCCATCGTGGCCTCAACGATCGGACGCGACATTCGCTGGGCACCGCGGAACTGGCCAGGCTTCGTCGCGGCGCCGTACTCATCAATGTGGCCCGCGGGGCGCTGATCGACCCAACGGCACTGGTCGCGAGATTGCGGCGCGGGGACATCTTCGCGTGTCTGGATACGTTCGACCAGGAACCCCTGGCTCCTGCACATCCGCTGCGCAAACTGCCCAACGTCTTTCTGACTCCACACATCGCCGGAGGCAACCCGGAAATGGTGGCCGCGGCCGGCTTCGAGGTCGTGCGCAAGGTGGATGCCTATTTGAGCCAGAAGCGTGTCGAGACACTTTCGAGCGAGCGTCTGCGGACCATGACATGAGACTCTCGTCAGTCTGCCCGTCGCTTGAGGATGATCAGAAAGTGGTCGCCCAGAGCACGGATGAGCGGCCAGCCGGCGACCCGGCGATCCACGCGCCAGAGGCGCTCGTGCCAGGTGCGATGTCGCTCGCGCAGTCCCGTCAGGTAGGGCGGGGGAGCGAAGACACACAGTCCCCGGAAGTGCGCCAGCTCGAAATCGGAGTGGAACGCGCGATAGAACTCCCGCGGCCCGTAGTAATGCGTCCAGATGGTGTGGCCGTTCATTCCCACCGGCACGAAGCCGCGCGCGTAGCGGATCCTGACTCGGGGCCATCTGCCGCGGCGCGCGTAGTGGCCGATTTCCCAAGGACAGATGCGGCCAATCACCGTGAACACGAGCGAGCCACCCGGCTTGACCAAGCGAGCGCATTGGCGGGCCGTCTCGCCGAGATCCGGAACGCAGTTGAGTGGGCCAAGGTTGGAGTACGCTCCGTCGTAGGCCGCGTCGGGCGAGAGGTGCCGCAGTTCCTGCCCACCGAGAGCGATGGCCGTGACACTGTTCGCGACACCTTCGCGCGCTGCACGATCCGCGGTTCGGCTTATCATCTGCGGCGACCAGTCTGTCGCGGTCACTTCGTGCCCCAGCCGGGCCATGCGCACCGCATCGAGTCCGGTGCCGCAACCGATGTCGATCAGTCGGCCAGGCGTGGGAAAGGTGGCATCGAGCCAGTGCCACATCTCCTGGCGCATCTCCCGGATCAGGTCGTTGTTGCCCCGGGGGCCATCGTAGTCCGCGGCGACGCTGTCGAAAGCTTCCCGGGTCTCACTCAGGTGGGTGGAGTGTGCTGAAGTCATCTGGCCTGGATCTCCCGGACCTGTTTGCCGATCCGTTTCTCGAGCACGGCCAGCGATTCAGGCGTGCGCCTGTGTACGCCCTGGGCGCGCGATTTACTTTTGAAAGCAACGACGAGCGCCTGCTGCGCCTCGTCGACGCTGCCTATGAGCGATTGCCGCGGCATCGTCTGGGTCGCAAGACTCCTCCACTTCGCGTTGTGTTGTGTGCTCTGCCCGAGGAGCGACCCCATCGGCGTCTCGAGCCCGAGGCTTTCGAGATGCTCTCCGGAGGAGGCCTGTTGGGTGGTTGCACCGCGTCGTCGTGCTTTGTGACGATCTGCGCAGCCGAGCGGGCGGCCTTGGTCGGCGTGCCCGTGCGGATGCTCGACTTCCCGTATCACACGCGCTACGAGGTAATCGAGTTCGCGGCTTTCACACTGGCAGCACGTGTTCTGGGGTTGGTTCCGCTTCACGCCGCATGCGTGTCTGTTGGCGGACGCGCTGCCCTCCTCATGGGAGACAGTGGCTCGGGCAAGTCCACGGTAGGTCTGCAGTGTCTGATGAACGCAGTGGACTTCGTCTCCGAGGATAGCGCGTTCGTCGATCCCACCTCGTTGCGCGTGACAGGTGTTTCCAACTTCATGCACGTGCGGTCCGATTCGTTGCGCTGGGTCACGCGTGCCCAGGCCGCGGCGATACGTGAGTCGCCGGTCATTCGCCGCCGCAGTGGCGTGCGCAAATTCGAAGTGGACCTGCGCAACGGGGAGTACCGCCTGGCGAGCGCGGCTCCGCGTCTGCAGTCGGTGGTGTTTCTGGCGCCGCAGTCCGCCGAAGGACCGGCTCTGCTGCAGCCGCTCTCCCGGCGCGAGCTGCTCGCCCGGCTCGCGGCTCTCCAACCCTACGCCGTCGGGCAGGCTCATTGGAAGAAGTTCGCGCGCGCAGTCACGAGCCTCGGCGGTTTTGAATTGCGCAGAGGTCGTCATCCGGTCGAGTCCGTGGACGCCCTGAGGGCCATGCTCAGCAGCTCATCGAGTGCGGCGGGCCGTAACGGCGAGACGTAATCTTCACAGAACCTCCTGGCAGCCTCGGCCGCGATCCGTCCATCGGATCCTGCCGCTCGCTCGGCTTCCTGTAGCCGGATGCCGAATTCCTCAGGGCTCGTGATCGTTTCGCGCCAGCCCGAGAGTGCGAACAGAGGATCGAAGTTCAACTCTCCGTGTTGGTGCACGTAGAACGGCTTCAGTCCGGCGATCACGGCGTGTACGACCGCGGAGGAGCCGCGATAGATGCAGTATCGGGCCCGTGTGAGATCGTCCATCAATGCGGTCCCGACAGAAAGCGTCAGATTGCCCGGTAGTTCGAGCCGTTGGCGCAACCGTTCGGCATCGACTATCGGGTGGGGCCTCACTATGAAACCGACTGTCGGGTCGGCGCGAGCGCATTCGGCCGCGAAGTGGAAGAGGGTGAAGAACTCCCGTTCATCGCCATCGGGTAACACGAGGCAGCACCTGGGCCGTAGATCGGGTGGGGGTCCGTCAAATCCAACGGCGCGGCGGTGCGAGCCATATTCGACCAATCGCGTGCTGCCGAGCCCGGCACTCGAGGCAAGCGCCTCGTGGGATTGCGACCCCAGGGTCAGGATCACGTCGGGGTCACACTCGACCCCGGGGGCGGCGACGAGCCGCCGAATGGCATGAGCCCTGGCCAGTAGCCGGGTGTGTTGATACCCAACGCACAGTGGCCGGTTGCCACCTTCGCGAGCAGCCTGCCAGATCAGTCTCTCGGAGGAATCTCCCTCGTATGTCGTGATGACTATGCGGGGCTTGAGGTATCGGCAAAGTCGAGCGACGGCCGCGTGCAGCCGCAGGTTAATGGCGGTGTGCTCGAACATGGCGTGGCGACTGGCGAGTGCCGCCACAGAGCGTTCGACCTGCGAGTGAGCGGTTTGTGCCGCTGCGTTGAGTTGGCGGCGGGTCGTCAGGCAACGGCTCCATATTCCGGCCTCGACTCCGGGCGGCGCTGTGCGAGGCAGGACCACTCGCGACCCCGGCACTTCGTCGACCGGATCGCGATCGGCGAGGTGATTGATGTAGGCCACCACGGAACCCGCGCCGCGCTCGGCGAGCAGCCGTTGCAACGGCCCGAAATAGAAATCGTCCTCTGCCAACAGTTGCCGGCGGTTCAGCAACCGCGACACGATGAGAACGTCTACCGGGCCTATGCAGGCTGCGAGGCCTATTATCCGATCCGTCCGGCGTGCCGGCGATACCGACCGGAGCAATCCCCGGCCAACGCGGGCGACGCTGCGCAGCGGCTCGTAACGGGGTGCAGGTACGGCGGCGCCGTCCGCCAGCCCTGTCTCCCATGCGGCCGCCAGCGGCCGATACGGCTCGAGGCAGCCGGGGTGCTCATTGATGACGTGCAGGATCGGAATCGCGATGCGGGCGAGACTGGTGCCGGGCGCTCGCAGCAGCCGGTCGCATGCAGTCGCCACTGCCGCGAATTGCGCCTCGGTGAGTGCGGGCACGTGGCGGGCAACCAGCATGATCAGGCCGTCCCGACGGCGAGCGTGAACGTTTGTAGGAAGTGGAAGTCGGGGCGCCCCAATGCAAATTGCGGATCGGCGGGGTCACACAGCCGCTTGAGACGGGCGGCATCGCCCGGGGACAAGTATGGCTCGAGCCGTGTTTCCCACAGGCGCAGAATCGCTTCCAACAGGTAATCGCGATCCGCGCGGCGCAATGGCAGGGCCCGCTCGATGGGAAATGTCCTCACCGACACCGACCGCAGCCCCGCCCGCTGCAGCCATCTTACCAATCCGCGCACTTCAGCCAGACTCTGCTCGTCCAGACCGTAGCGTTCGCGGTAGTACTGCCTGATCGCCTCGGTCGCCAGGCGTTCGAGCCGGGCATCCCACGCGAACACCATGTCCGGAAGGAGCGAGCTCTGGCCCAACGCAATGCGCCCTCCCGGCTGAACCGACGGGCGCAGCTTGAGGAGCGCGTCGACAGGATCACGAAGATGGTTGATCGTGTTCACGGACCAGATCAGATGGAGGCTGCTTGGAGCACACTCGTGGGAGAGTAGGTCGCCTTCGAACACGCGGGCGGCGTCCTGAACGTGATCTCGAGCGCAGGCGACGTGGCGCCGCGAGAGATCGACGCCGGCGACGTCACCTTCGGCTCCGACAGCCTCACGCAGCCACAGCAACGCCTCCCCCGTCCCGCATCCGGCGTCGAGAACTCTCATGCCAGATTCGAGCCCGAGGCTACCGATGGCCTGGCGCAGCTCCGGTTCGGCAAAGGCATTGAAGAGTCTGAGTTTGACTGCGTAGTCACGCTCGGGCGTGTCATCCAGCAGCGCGGTTGCCGGTCGGCTCACGGCCGACCCGAGAGGGCGGCTCCCACCTGCCCCGGACTGCGATGGCTGTTTGCCTGCGAGACAAGATCCGTCCAACGCTCCTCAAGCGAGCGTGGGTCTATCGCAGGCGCTGGCGGTGATGTCGGTTGACTCAATCGCACCTGGTCATGGATCAGGTCCCGAATCTCGCGATAGAACTCCGACGTATAAGTCCCTTGAAACATCATCGCGAGGTCGTCACTGTCCTGCCAGTGCGTCTTCCCGCGAAGCTGTTCTTTCACGAGTGCATGAAACACTGTCCCCGGTAGCGGATAGGAAACACTAACACCTACATCGTCCGGCAGCGCGGTCTCCAACAGCGTGCGGGTTGCAATGATGTCTTCAATCTCTTCCCCGAGATAGCCGAGTTGGATGAAGAATCCGACCCGAATTCCGACAGCGCGCAAGCGCGCTCGTGCCTCAACGATCTCTGCTACGGTCGTGCCCTTGTGCATAGCGTCCAGAACGCGCTGGCTACCGCTCTCGGCACCGAGCCACGCTTCACAACACCCGGCGTCGCTCAGGGCGCGGGCCATCCGCTCGCTGATCAGGTCGGCACGGGTCTGGATCGTAAAAGGAATGTGCCCCGCGGTTTCCCCGAGGCGCCGCGAGAACTCCTCGATCCAGTCGACTCTAAAGCCGAAGATGTCATCCGCGAACCAGATGTGGTCGGGCCTGAATGAGCGCTTCAGGTGGGTCATCTCGTCCGCGACGTCCACGGCGTGACGCTGAAGGTATTGCGAGCCCCAGATCGGCTTCGCGCACCAGGTGCACCGGAACGGACAGCCCCGTGAGGCGACCATGTTGAGACTGAAGTAGCCGTGGGCGTCCCGCCAGGCTCTCCTGTAGCGGTCCATGTCGACCAGGTCCCACGCCGGCAGCCGGGGCAAGCGTGCCTCCGGGAGCAGGCTCGTTCCGTTTACACGTCCCGCATCGAGGGTGACGATGCTCGACAGCCCTTTCGCCAGCGGCGAAAACGCCGCCTCGGGAGCGGCCATCAGTCTGGGGATCAGATCGAGCAGTGTGGCCAGCCCCTCTCCCGTCAGCACCGCACCGGCTCCGGCATGCAGGTACGGCTCCGGATCGTCACTGGCATCGGATCCGGAGGCGATTACCTTGGCGCCGTGGTGCCGAGCCGCTCGAATCATCCCGCACGCGGCCCCACGCATGGCAGCGAGGCACATCTTGCTCAGGAAGTTGTAGTTGTCCTCATACAAGAGGACCAGGTCGGGCCGGTGTTCAGCCAGGAGGCTTTCGTACTCGTCCGTCCCATCCGCCAGCATGGCGTCGAATAGGAAGACCTCGTGCCCTTCGGCGCGCAGCAGCTGTGCCGCCGTCAGCGTCGCCAGCGGCGGGTAAGGCTTGCGGCGGGCCCATTGCTTCGGGTCCAGGCGCATGAAATATGAATGGCAAATCAGGATCGAGAGCATCCGCTCCTCCGCCTCTGCAGCCCGCGGGGACCGTAGATCCACGTAGGTGCCGCTGGGAACGGATTGGGTTCAGGACGGGGTTCCCGGGAACGCCGAAATGCGCCCCCCGCCGGCGTGCGGCCTTGCAGGCGGCATGGTCCCGCAGCCTCACAGCAGGCCGTGTTCCGAGAACGAGTAGCACCGCCCCTCCCCGACGATGACGTGGTCCAGAACCCGGATCTCCACCAGGTCCAGAGCCTCTTTGACCCTCAGCGTGACAAGCTCGTCAGGCTGACTGGGCTCGAGCGCCCCTGAAGGGTGATTGTGGGCCAGGATGACCGCGGCGGCGTTGTGGAGCACGGCCTGGCGCACCACTTCGCGAGGATGGACTTTTGCATTGTCGAGCGTCCCGCGAAACAGCTCCTCGAAAGCGATCAGTCGATGCCGGCCGTCGAGGTAGAGCACGCAGAACACCTCGTAGGGACGGTCCCGAAGCTGAGCGATCAGGAACCGGCTGGTGGCTTCGGGCGCCGCCAAAGCGGATCCCCTTGTGAGGGCCTCGTAGTAGTGACGGCGTGCGAGCTCGAGCGCCGCCTGGAGTGTCGCCCGGCGCGCTGGGCCGATCCCTTTGATCGGCTGGCGCTCCCAGCGCTCGGGGTCCGCGCTCAACAACCCATGAAGGGATCCGAAGTCCGCCAACAACGCCCGCCCGAGGTCGATCGAGGAGCGGCCGGGCTGGCCAACGCCGATTAGAATCGCAAGCAACTCCGCATCAGAGAGGGCATTGGGGCCGCGTGCAATCAGCTTCTCACGCGGGCGCTCACTCGCGGGCCAGTCGGAAATCTTCATCGGGCGGAACCCAAAAACAACCAAGCCACCCGAACATCCTAAACCAACAGACGCCCGCAGAAATCAACCCAAAGCGCCAATAAGGGAGACAAAACGCCGCCCTTTCCCGGCATTAAACAATCCACCGTCTGCGACGAGCCGCGTCAAGAAACGCACGCACATCAGTGGTGAGTTGCGCGTTTCCGGAACGCGTTACTTTCGACACGATGGCATCGCACGTGCGAGTTCCGTTGCACAGCCGGAGGATGGCTGTGGCGCTTGCGTTGAGTTGTATCCTTCCCGAGCGCGACACGAGCACGTGACGCTCGCCGTCCGCCTCGACTCGGAGGCGGCGGCCGCGCGCCAATCGTACTTTGCTCGCACGGGACGGTGTCTTCTCCTTCATGCCCAATGACGCGGAAGTGCACGCAGGGTCTGCCGTGCAAGCTCCGGGCCAGCTAGGCCCGATACGTGCCCGTGTCAGGGCGCGCCAGGTCTGCGGTAAAGAGGGATGCCGTGGCGCTTTAATTTTCTATAGAGCGTATTGCGACTGATGCCCAGGTGGAGGGCCGTGCGCGTCATGTTTCCGTGCCACTCTTCGATCGCCCGCGACAATGTCTCACGCTCAGCAGCGTGTAGCGGATTGGCGCTCCATCCAACGTCTCGACCGGTCTCTCTGATCTCCCGCGGAAGATCTAGGGCGCGAACTACACCACCATCGCAGATCGCAAGGGCAGTTCGGATTACGTTGCGCAGCTCGCGGATGTTTCCCGGCCAGGGATACGCGAGTAGATGTCGTAACGCGTCCATCTCTATTGCAGCAGGTCTTCCATCAACCGTCTCCGCAGCCAACGCTCGATGGATGACTCGTTCGCGGTCTGCGCGCTCTCTGAGTGCCGGCAATTCCAGTGTGATGCCGTTGAGACGATAGTAGAGGTCCTCTCTGAACGCTCCGCGCGCGATCATCTCTCGCAGGTGTCTGTGTGAGGCAGCGAGCACGTGCAATTCCACTTTGATGGGCGTCTCACTGCCCAAAGGTACGATTTCCTGCTCTTCGAAGACCCGCAGCAACCGTGTCTGCAGCGCCAGCGGCATGTCTCCGATCTCATCGAGAAACAGTGTCCCGCCCGAGGACTGCAGAATCTTGCCGCGCATCCCTTCCTTGCGCGCGCCCGTAAAGGCGCCGGACTTGTAGCCGAACAGCTCGCTCTCGATCAGTGTTTCCGGAATGGCCGCGCAGTTGACTGCGACGAAGGGCCGCGCGCCGCGCCGGCTGGCCAGGTGCATTGCGTGCGCGAAAGCCTCTTTGCCAGAGCCGGTCGGCCCCTGGATGAGCACCGCGACGTTGGAATCGGCGACGCGATGGGCAACACGCACGTTGCGCAGCATCTGCGGATCCTCACCGGCCAACTGTTCCAGGCTCAGCGGACGGATCTCCGGATCAGTACTAGAGGGCAGCACGACGAGTTCGCCGGCACTTTCGGAGGTGGCGACGCTCATTCTGATCCTCCTCGGACGCTTCCGTGTCCTGCGCCAGTCGTGGTGCGTCGTCACGTGACACTGTGGCGATCGTGACGCACGCCCGTGGGGCGTAGAGAAGCACGCCCCGTCGACAGCCGCAAGAGCGATTCAACGTGGATTTCGCCGGTCTGTCACCGACATGGTGTTGGCGTTGGTACCGGCATCTCGCGCGTTCCATTGCGGTGACAACTATGTGTCAAACAGCGATGCAAACGGAACAGCATCGCACTGCGATCCGCGACGTGTGTTGTCCGGGCAACACCGTTGCATTGCGGTAGCGTGTTGGCATGGGCGTTGCACCTGGGCTGTGCGCCGGTCAAGGCAACCCGAAGGAACGTCCCATGAAACACCAACGCATCGGTTTCTCGACGGCGATCGGCACCGCAGCCCTGATCGCCACGAGGATTGTTGCCGTCGCCTGGGCGCCGGCGGCAAACGCCTTCGACGTCATTGCCGGCGACTGGAAGCTCTCCGTCAGCGGCAACGTCAACGCCCACTATATTTACGACAGCTGCGAGTCGAGCCCCGTGGTCGTTACGGGCGGGCTCGCGTGCGTCGGGGATTCGAACGGCAGCAAGTCCTCTTCGGTCAGCAACGGCCTGCTGCCCGCGGCGCTGTCGATTTCCGGCGCCACCACCCAGGCCGGCTACGACATAGGCGTGACGTTCGGCCTGTACCCCGGCATCAGCACCAACGACGGCGGCAGTCCCAATCTGCAGTCCAACAAGGTACCGACCAACACCGCCCTCGGCACCACCGGCCTCGACGTGCGGCAGGTGTTCCTGACCTTCGGCAACAAGGACATGGGCACCGTCATGGCGGGGCGCAACATCGGGCTGTTCGGCGCGGATGCCATCCTGTCCGACATGACGCTGCTCGGGGTCGGCGCCGGCGCCGGCAACTACGCGGCGCCCGCCAACACCTCGCTCGGCTCGATCGGCTTGGGCTACATCTATACGGATTGGCTCGCGCAGATCAATTACACCACGCCCGACTTCAACGGCCTGAAGCTCACCGCCGGGGTCTTCGATCCCGTCGAGTCGCTGACGGGTACCGGCGCAACCGTCAAGAAAGCGCCGGGCTTCCACGCCAAGATCGCGTACACGCTCGGCGACCTGTATCTGTCCGGCACTTTCCTGTCGCAGAAGCAGGCCGACCCGCTGGGCTTCCAATACACCGGTCGTGCTTTCGACCTGGGGGGTAAATACAAGCTCGGCGCTCTCGAGTTCGCCGGCTGGTACTACAACGGTAAGGGCATCGGTACCACCGGGCTGTTCGTTTACTCGACCGATGCAGCCGGGAGCACACGCAACTCGGACGGCTTCCTCGCCCAGGTCACCTATCAGATCGGCGCCACCAAACTCGGTGTGAACTACGGGCAGAGCAAACTGGATCCGGCCGGCGGCGAGACCAACCCGACGCTGCTGAGCAAGAACGACAAGTGGACCCTGGGTGTCTATCAGAACGTGACCGCCAACCTGACACTCGTTGCGGAATTCAGCACCGTCGAAGCCCAGGCCCAGGACGGGCTGAAGAACAAAGCGAACAACTTCAATATCGGCGCTTTCGTCAAATTCTGACACCCCCTCGAGAGCGAAGCGCCGCTTGGGGCGCGGGCTGTGGCGACCGCCCGCGCCCTGTTTTTATTGGCGCGAAGTCGCCCACGGCGCTTCGCGCGGAGTCAGCCGTGGCGCACGGTCGTGCGCCGGCCAAAAGGACGCTGCGGACGCAGCGCGGCCTACGGCCCTTTTGGCCGGTCGGTGAGCCGACGCCCCGCCCGCGCCTCCTTCTTTTGGTCGTTACGTCGCCCGCAGCGGCGCCACGATGATCACCGGCCCGGTCGGCTGGCCCGTCGTCGACCCCCCGGTCGGCTCGACGCTGACCGCAAGCTGCATGGCGTTGCTCAGCGCCTGCAATTGGGCAGCGGTCAGCGAGTGTTGCGAAACACCCGTCCCGGGCAGCAGTCCCAGTGAAACGGGCGAGCCGCCGGTGGGCAGTGCCCACAGCTCGTAGTCCCGGTCGGCTGCTTTCGGCGGAAGAGTCCCCGTCCGGACCGTCAGCCGTGCAGACTTGCCGAAGATCTCCACCGTCCAGGCCGGCACACCGGACGCCGGTGCGATGGTCGCGACCTGCGTCGGCTGTAGTGGGCCGCCCGCGCGCCAATAGGTGAGCGAGCCCAACACAACGACCAACAGGATGCTGGCCGCGACCGCGTAGTTGCGCAGTGCGCTCGAGCGCCGCCGCTGGACGAATCCCAGGCGAGAGCGGATTCCTTGCCACACGTGCGGAGGCGGAGCTACGGGCGTGACGCCTTTGGCAAGGTGCACCAGACGGTTCTCCCAGAATGTGCAGCGCTCCTCGACGAGCGGCGAGTTCGCGCGCCAGCGCTCGAATCTACGGCGGGCGCGGCCGCGCAGCGTGCCGAGCACGTACTCGGAGGCCAATCGATCCACCAGATTGCGGTCTGTCGGCCTCATGGCGCAGCCTCCAGACAATCCCGCAGGCTCTGCAACCCTCTGCGGATCCAGCTTTTGACGGATCCCAGCGGGTTGCCGGTCAGGCGCGAGATGTCCTCATGGGAGTTGCCTCCCACGAACGCCAGCTCCAGGCAGCTGCGCTGCCGCTCGTTCAACAATCCGAGGCAGCGCTCGAGCAGCCCTGCGGCCGGCAACCAGGGAACGGACTCCTCCGCGGTGTTCGCCGGGTCGGCCCGCTCAGGCAGCTCGGGAACGGGCACCGGGGCCAGCCGCTCGTGTCGCAGGAGATCGATCGCACGGTAGCGGGCGATCGACATCATCCACGCCATCGGGCTTCCACGGCTGGCTTTGAACTGGGTCGCTCGCTGCCAGATGCTCACGAAGACGTCCTGAAGAGCTTCTTCGGCCAGGGCCTTGCGCCTGAGGATCCGGGTCAGGGACGCAAACAGGATCGGCGCGACCAGTTCGTACAGAGCCTGCAGGGCGTGCTCGTCGGACGCCGCGCAGCGCTCGAGCAGCCTTTGGAGCTGCTCATCCAGCGAGAGCCCGGTTTCGGGGGCGGGATTCATGCTCTTTCAGTACGGGCGGCCGCCTGGATTGGATGCATTGTAGAATCCCCTTTTCGCAGGAGGTCCGATGAGCCAAACCACGCCCGACAACGTAACAGAATACGACCCGGAAGAGGTCAAGGAGCTCATGGACGCCGGTCGTGTCCTGCTGATCGACGTGCGCGAACCGGTCGAATATCACGCCGAGCGAATTCCCGGCGCGCTGCTGTATCCCCTGTCGACCTTCGACCCCGCGCTCCTACCCAAAGACGAGTCCCGCCAGGTGATATTCCAGTGTGCCGCTGGCGGGCGCTCGCTCACCGCTGCCCGCCAGCGCATGGCGCTTGGACAGCCCGGGGCTCACATGGCCGGCGGGATCACCGAATGGAGGGCGGCGGGACTGCCCGTCATCCGCATCGATCCGCGCACTGGCAAACCCCTCTAAAGGGAACGAGTGCGCTTCGATTTCCGCGATCTCGAGCAGTTCATCGCCGTCGCCGAGACCGGCAGCATCGCTCGTGCCGCCGAGCGTTGTCACACGGTAGCTTCCGCCGTCAGCAAGCGGTTGTCGGATCTCGAAGCCGCGTGCGGCATCGCTCTCCTGGTGCGTGGTGCAAAGGGAGTCGAGCTGACCTCCGCGGGTCAGGCGTTTCTCGCCCGAGCCCGCGGCGTCGTGCACCAGGCCGAGCAGCTCGATGACGAGCTGCGCCAACGGGCTTCCGGGGCGCAAGGGCACGTACGGGTGTTTGCCAACATCTCTGCGATCGTCGAGTTCTTGCCGCGGGCGTTGTCGTCCTTCATGACACGACACCCGGACATACACGTGCAACTCGAAGAGCATGTGAGCGCCACCGTCGCGACCGCGGTCGCGGACAACCTGGCGGATTTCGGGATAGTCAGTGCGCTGCCCGCCAGCAGTGCTCTGGCAACGACGCAGTTTCGGACCGACGAGCTGGTTGTCGTGATGCGACCGGATCATCCGCTTGCCGGCCGTGCGACGCTTGCGTTCGCGGAGATCTCCGGGCTGGACTTTGTCGGCCTGCACGCCAACAGCTCGCTTCACCACCTGTTGGCCGGTGCGGCAGCCGACTCCAATCGCGAGCTGCGGGTCCGCATTCGCGTCACGAGCTTCGATGCGGTGTGCGCGATGGTCGCCTCCGGTCTTGGGATCAGCGTCGTGCCCCGAGCGGCCGCCGCCGCTCACGTGCAGCAGTTGAAGCTGGCGGCCGTTCCACTCGATGACTCCTGGGCGAAGCGTCAGCTCTTTCTGTGCGCGCGCGCCGGCGAGTCGCTGCCCGCCGCGGCCCAGCTTCTGTTCGATCACCTGCTCTCGCAGGCTTAGGGGCATCGCCGGCTGCGAGGCCATGCCGGCTGCGAGGCCATGCCGGCTGCGAGGCCATGCCGGCTGCGAGGCCATGCCGGCTGCGAGCCATCGCCCGCCGCGATGCCCGCATCGCCAACCACTAGCCCGGCTGTTGCGACGCCCTGGCATTCTCATCGCCACCCGCCCCACTCAAGACGGTGTCGCCGATGTTCCAATGGAACCCTCAGGACTACGCGCGCAATTCCAGCTGTCAGGAGAGTCTGGCAAAGGATCTGCTCACCCTGGCCGCAGTTCGCGTCGATGAGACCGTTCTCGATGTGGGATGCGGGGATGGCCGCACCACCGCCGCGATCGCGGCCGCGGCGACCAATGGGCGCGTCACCGGCGTCGATCTCTCCAACGAGATGATCCAACACGCCCGCGATCGGTATGGCGCGAGCCAACCGAATCTGACATTCCGGCAGGCCGACGCGGCGCACCTGCCATTCGAAAACCTGTTCTCTCTCGTGTTCTCGAACGCCACCCTTCATTGGGTGCCGGATCAAAGGGACGCAGTGCTCGGTATCGCACGCGCACTGATCAGCGGCGGGCGTGTGGTGGCGCAGTTCGGCGGCAGCCCCGGGAACGGGACCGAGGTTGCCGAGGCGTTCGATAAGGTGGCGGCGTCGCCGCGCTGGCGCGGACTGCTGCGCCCATTCATCAAGGCTTACTACTTCCACGAGCCGCGGGACTATGCCGAGTGGTTGACCCAGGCCGGGCTGATGATTGAAGAGTGCCGTCTCATCCCGAAGGTGATCCAGTATCCGGGAGAGGAGGCATTCTCTGGCTGGTTGCGGACGGCGTGGCACCCGTACACCGCGCAAGCAAAAAGTGAGTTGCGCGAGGCATTCATCGCGGAGACCGTGGCGCACTATCTCGCAACTCATCCAAGAGATGAGACTGGCGCCGTTCGGGTGCACATGGCGCGGTTGCAAGTGCGGGCGCGCAAGCCCTGACGACGTGAACGCGTCGGCCCCCTGGGGCGTTCGTGCCGGACATGCAGTAGGATTCGCGTCCCCTTGCGCATCTTGCCGCGCCGCACCAATCAATGACCCAGCCCGAACACCCTCGCCCGATTCGCTCTTTCGTTACCCGCGCCGGACGGATCACCGAGGCTCAGGAGCGAGCCCTGCGGGAATTCTGGCCTCAATACGGGATTGAGTTCTCACCGGACCCGCTCGATCTGCAGCAGGTTTTCGGGCGCCGGGCTCCCGTCACCGCCGAGATCGGTTTTGGCAACGGTGACAATCTGATTGCGCTGGCCACTGCGCACCCCGAACGCGATTACCTGGGCATCGAGGTGCACCGCCCTGGCGTCGGACGTGTGTTGCTGAAAGCAAACGAGGGCGGCCTGACCAACCTTCGTGTCATTTGTCACGATGCTGTGGAAGTCTTTGAGCGACAACTGGATCTCGACAGTCTCGATGAGGTGCTCGTGCTGTTTCCCGATCCCTGGCCCAAGAAGCGTCACCACAAGCGGCGCCTCGTGCAGGGGCCTTTCGTCGCGACAGTAGCCTCCAGGATCCGGCCTGACGGGTTGTTGCGTCTCGCCACCGATTGGGAGCCCTACGCACACGAAATGCTCGAAGTGTTGGAATCGTGTCCCGCGTTGCGCAATGATGTGGGACCCCAGCGCTTCAGTGAGCGTCCGGAAGAGCGAGCACCGACGCGTTTCGAAAGACGGGGTACCCGTCTCGGGCACGCCGTACACGACCTCACGTACCGACGGCTCTCCTGAAAGCCGCGTGCAACCGCGCGCTGAGGTGTGACGAAGTCCGTCAACACAACAAAAAATTTCAGTGGTTGTTCGAGCGTGTTGCCGCGCATGGCGCCCAAGAAGTTCTTGAAAGCGTCACACGTGAGGCGCAACATCAATGCGCGCTGCCATCCGTGCCTGCAGCCAGCATAACTGCTCTGCAGCGTGGACCGAGACCGCGGCGCCTCGCGAACGGCAAGTGCGCGTGCCAGCAAGCACAAGGATCGAGCTTTGGCGGAGGTGACACGATGGCGGCTCCTCATCCGGGAATTGGCGCTTGGTATCGCCTGAACGGCGGCGAGTTGTTCGAGGTGGTGGCGTTCGATGACGACGACGGCACCATCGAGATCCAGTACTTCGACGCCACCGTCGAGGAAATGGATGTCGACGACTGGAACGCTCAGTGGGATGAGGGCGCGCTGGAGGCGGCCGAAGCCCCGGAGGATTGGAGCGGCTCGGTGGACGTCGAGTCGTCCGAGGACAACGGCCGCAGTATGGGGGATTCGCCTGGCGAGGATCGCGACGTGCGCGCCAGCGGGCTCGAGGGAATAGACCTGTTCGAGTAGCGCTCGAGGGCTCTACCGGGCGTTCGGTCTACCGAAGGGCCGCGTCGTCGGCCAACTTGTCGGCTGCTACCGAAGCCCCCAACAGCACGAACCCCGATACGAGCTGCAGCGGAATCGGCCTCAGTCTGCGCCCGGCGCACGGTCCTATGACGCATAGACCGGTCAGTTTCTCGAACAGAGCGCCGTGCGAGCAGCACAGGATCAGGGCGCCATCGGCCGTCAGAAACTGATGCGGTCGCAGATTCAGCGGATGTCCGGCGTGCGGGCAGCTGTTGATATAACCGCGGACCTCAGATCCCACTCGGACGACCAGACCCCGTAAGGGCCAATCACCCCGTCCGATGGTGAAGGCGCGCGAGCCGTGCTCGTCGAGATCACTCAGCCGGCAGACGACGCGCTCGACGTCCAGTACCGGATCCTGCGCCGTCTCCTCGTCACGTCCGCCAGTTCTCTCGTTCATGGCAAAAAGTCCGTGCGGCGCTGTTCGCCGCTTACGCCGGCTGCTGGTCCAGTGCGTCGATCCGCTTTCTCTGCACCCACACCATGGCCATGCCTGGCAGTGCGATCACGAAGCTGACGATGTAGTACGCGAACCAACCCCAATGGTCCGCAACCCACCCGGCCGGTCCTCCCAGGCTGTAGCGCGGCAACAGCGCAAGCGCCGACAGCATCGCGTATTGGAACGCACTGAAGCGCATGTCGCACAGCGCCATGATGAGTGCTACGAGCGCGATGTTGCCCATTGCTCCGGCAAAGTGCTCGATCGCCACGGCTGCGATCATGATCGTGTAGCTCTTTCCGACCGCCGCGAGCACGCAGTACAACAGGTTACTGATGGCCTGCGCCGCGCCGAATATCAACATGGAGCGCAGCAGGCCCAGGCGCACCATGAGAACTCCACCCGCGATCGAGCCGGCCACTGCGCTGGCGGTGAACACGGACTTAGCGATCAATGCGACTTCCGTCTTGGTGAACCCCGTGTCCATCATGAACGGCGTAAACAGTTTGTTCGCGAAAGCGTCGCCGATCTTGAACACGAGCACCACGGCGATCAGTGCCACGGCTCCCGGGCTGCTGAACAACTCACGCAGAGGCTCCACTACCGACTCCGTAATCGTGCGGGGAGGTCGAGCGACGTAGTGCGGCTCCGGTGCGCGCCAGGTTGAAATGCAGAACAGCAGCATGATCGCGGCCAACACCAGGAAGGACACATGCCAGCCGACGCTATCGGCGAGAAACAGAGCGACGGCCGCGGCCAGCCAGGAAATCGTGCGATAGCCGAGATTGGTGACGGCGGCGGCAGGCCCGCGCTCTTCCGGCGAAACCGCGTCCGTGCGGTAAGCGTCGATAGCGATGTCTTGAGTTGCCGACAGGAACACGATCAACGTCGCAAAGGCGATGACAGGCGCGTACGCCACCTTCGGATCCTGGATGGCGAGGAGGGCGATGGCACCGGCCATTAGAATCTGGGTGAGGAGGATCCAGCCGCGCCGCCGGCCGAGCAGCGGAAGCGGAAATCGGTCCACCAGCGGAGCCCAGAAAACCTTCAGCAGATACGGTAGCGCGACGTACGAGCTCAATCCGATGAGAGTGTTGCTCGCGCCGGAGTCCTTCAGCCAGGCCTGCAGCGCGCTCTCCGTCAGTTGGTTCGGGTACCCCGACGAGGCGGCCAGTACCAGGATGGCGAACATCTTCGGGCTGGCGAGCACGCTCCGCAACGACGGTTTTGCCGTCGCGGTCTTCTCAAGGGCCGCGGAGGTGGAGCTCAAATGTCGTAGTCCAGTGTCAGGGGTGCGTGGTCGGAGAAGCGCTCTCGCGTATATATAGATGCCGCGCGTACCGTACCACTAAGCGATTTGCTCACAACGTGATAGTCGATGCGCCAGCCAACATTCTTGGCTCGGGCCTGACCACGGTTCGACCACCATGTGTACTGATCCGGCTCCGGGTTGATCTCGCGGAAAGCGTCAACGTAGCCGCCGTGGTCGAACAGCTGATCCAGCCATGCCCGCTCTTCCGGGAGGAAGCCGGAGTTCTTCTGATTGGCCTTCCAGTTCTTGAGATCGATCGGCTTGTGCGCGATGTTCCAGTCACCCGTGAGGATGTAGCGCCGCTTACGCCGGCGCAGGCGGGACAGATAGGGTGCGAAGGCTTCCAGGAAGCGAAATTTCGAGGCCTGGCGCTCGGGCCCCGCGGACCCGGAAGGGAGATAGAGCGACACGACCGACAGGTCGCCCACCTGCGCCTCGAGATACCGGCCCTCGCGGTCGAACTCCTCCACCCCGAATGCTTTCACGATCCGGTCCGGCTCATGGCGGGTGTAGATCGCAACACCCGCGTACCCCTTGCGCTCGGCGTCGCAGAAGTAACTGCGATAGCCCTCGATCTCGATGTCATGCTCGGCCAGTTGGTGAAAGTGGCTCTTGGTCTCCTGCAGGCAGATGAAATCGGCGTTCTGCTTGCGCAGCCAGCGAAACAGACCCTTCGAGGCCGCCGAGCGGATTCCACAGACATTCACGGTGATCACTCTCATCGGGCAATGATAGCGTTGACACGGCTTTACGTCCGGTGCACCGTCGCGCGCACCGTCGGCAGTGGCGCCGGTACCGGCTTGCATCACTCATCCACCAGAGCGTCCGACCTGCCGCATGAGCGCACCCCAGGAATATCAGCTTCGATTCATCGACCTGGCCCTCTCCCGTGGAGTCCTGAAGTTCGGCAGCTTCACCCTGAAGTCCGGGCGTCTGAGTCCGTACTTCTTCAACGCGGGCCTGTTCAGTGACGGCGAGGCCGCGGCGGTGCTCGGGCGCTGTTATGCCGAGGCGATCGTGCGTTCCGGTCTCCGCTTCGACATGCTTTTCGGCCCGGCGTACAAGGGAATCCCCCTCGCGACAGCTGTCGCCATCGCGCTCGCGGAGCATCACGGGCGCAACGTGCAATACGCATTCAACCGCAAAGAAGCCAAGGATCATGGCGAGGGGGGCACGGTCATCGGCAGCCCGATCAACGGACGCGTACTGATCGTGGACGACGTCGTCACCGCCGGGACCGCAATCCGCGAGTCGCTGCAGATCATTCAAGCCGCCGGCGCCAAGCCGGCCGGTATCCTCCTCGCTCTGGACCGGCAGGAGCGCGGCATAGGGGCCGCCTCCGCCGTACAGGAGCTCCACTCCACGTACGGACTCGAGTGTGTGAGCGTGATCACACTTGCCGAGCTGATCGAGGCGCTCTGCGGCCCCGCTGACGGGCGGGTTCGCATTTCTGCCGAGCAGCTCACATCGCTTCGGGCCTATCGGGATGAGTACGGGGTAGGGTGAGGCTTGCGGGTTGGTCACGTCCGTTGGAATATGACCGCCGCGGGCAGTGGGTCGAAAACGGGTCGGTCGGAGAGAGACTTCGATGGCGGAAAAGCCACATTTGCGCAGACACGCCAATGCGGTGACGGCTTTGGCGGGGAGCTTCCTGGCCGGGTTGCTGATCAGTCACGGCGCTGTCGCCGCCGACGGGGGAGCCAAGACCTACAAGTGGGTCGACGACCAGGGCGTTACCCACTACGGCGATCGCATTCCGCCGCAGTATGCGACCAAGGAACGCTCCATCCTCAACAACCAGGGGATCGAGGTTCAGAAGCTCGAAGCGCAGAAGAGCCCGGAGCAGGTCGCCATCGACGCGCAGCGCCAACAGGAAGTCATCCGCCAGAAACAGCACGACAGCTTCCTGCTGACCACCTACACGTCCGTCAAGGACATCGAAGCGTTGCGCGATGAGCGC
>FTEY01000502.1_pt1 | contig 21799 bp, 18 predicted proteins | sample 1640321 | NCBI WGS metagenome assembly FTEY01 (sample SAMEA3914816, study PRJEB12502) | metagenome | biome: forest; material: soil | place: USA | collected 2011-09-16 | depth 0.3 m
CTCGCGGCTGTCATTCGCGCGTACCAACAGCGACACGAGCGCACGGTTCGTCTTCATCATTCTGCGCGGCGCACTGGACGGCCTTGCGGCAGCTCCGCCTTATGGCGATCGGGACTATGAGGGCCTGCGACGCGATCTGGCGTTGAAAGCTCCGGGCAGCCCGGGAGCGGCCCTCCCCCTGAACGGGCTCGTCGGCCTGCACCCCAGCCTGGAATTCCTCGAAGAATCCTATCGGGCGCAGGAGTTGGTCGTCTTTCACGCCGTGGCGAGTCCCTACCGCGAGCGCTCTCATTTCGACGGGCAGGACGTGTTGGAGAACGGGAATGTCCGCCCGCACGCGGTTCAGTCGGGCTGGTTGAATCGAGCCCTCGCGGCCATGCCGGCGGCCCGAAGCGCGGGTGTCAAAGAGGTGGGCGTCGCGCTGGGCCAGAATATTCCACTCGTGATGCGCGGGCCGGCGGCTGTGACGTCGTGGTCGCCGTCCAAGCTGGCGGCGCTCGATGACGACACACTGCAAAGAATCGCCGACCTGTATGCGTCTGATCCGCTGTTGGCCAAACGCCTGGCTGAGGCAACTGCAGCGGATGCCATTGCGTCGGCCGCCCTTGCATCAGATGAGCAAATGACTATGTCGGACGAAGATCCGACACTGCTCGCCAAACGGGGTAAGGCCGGCGCGCGTTACATGGAGGTGGTCAACGCCGCGGCCGGGTTCATCAAGCGCGAAGATGGTCCACGCGTTGCTGTGTTCGATACGACGGGTTGGGACACGCACGCGAATGAAGGCGGCGCCGAAGGGCAGTTGTCCGGGCGGCTGAAGGCGCTCGATGCCGGTATTCGCACCCTCAAGGAGCAATTGGGTCCGGCGTGGAAAGACACGATCGTGGTTCTGGCAACGGAGTTCGGCCGGACGGCGGCGATCAACGGGACACGTGGGACCGACCATGGCACGGCGGCGGCCGCGTTCATGGTCGGGGGCGCAGTCAAGGGCGGGAAAGTGGTGGCCGATTGGCCCGGACTGTCAGCGCGCGCGCTGTATCAAGGGCGAGACCTGCAGCCGACGCTCGATCTGAGATCAGTGCTGAAGGGAGTGTTGGAAGAGCACTTGCAGGTGCCCGAACGAGCCCTGGAGACGGACGTCTTCCCCGACAGCGCGGCGGCCAAGGCCCTGCACGGGCTCGTCCGCAGCTGAGTTATTTCGGGGCGGGAGAGTCGTCGGCCTTTTTCTTGGGAGTCTGAGTCTGAGTCTGAGTCTGCGGCGGCGGGGTCTGCGACGCATTCGGACTGCCCGGGCGGGTGATGACGGAGCCGTTTTTATCGGGGAGATAGAGAGGACCCTTCTGGCCGCAGCTGGCAACGCCCATCGTGATGAGGGCAAGTGCACCGAGTCGTGCCGCGGTCGCGGCGGCCAGGGCAGCGAAGCGGCTCATTGATACATCGCGTTGCGTTCGGAGAGCGCGAGCCAACCGCGCACGACCCGATACACAATCCAGGCGCCGACCACGAACAGGCCCAGCCCCAGCACCAGGAATCCGAGTCCGAGCGCGGGCATCAGCGGCAGCGATACGGCCCAGACGACGATGAACCAGAGCAGCGCAAACCAGAACGTGCGGATCTGCCAGCGGAAATGCGTTTCGAGAAACGTTCCACGTGTGGCCGAGCGCCGCACGTAGTTCATGATGACCGCGATGATCGACGGCACGCCGCCGACGAAGCTGCCGACGATCGAGATCGCACCGCCAATGCCGATGAGCACGGAGAGTGCGTGCAACGCATAGATGATGTGCGTGTAGGTCACCAGTTCGGACTCGGCAGGCTGGACGACGCCCGGCATGCCTGATGTAGTGTGTGCGGTCATTTTTCCTCCGGCTGCCGTGCTACGACGGCCATGGTCAATCTGGAAACGCAGACCAGGCGCTCGAGTTCATCGCGAATCTCGATATGCCACACCTGGCTGCGGCCGCCAATATGAAAGGGACGAGCCGTTGCCGTAACCAGACCGGAGGACACGCCACGCAGGTGATTGGCATTGATTTCCTGTCCCAGACAGAAATGGGTCCGGTCATCCACGCACAGGTTGGCGGCCACGCTGCCAACGGTTTCGGCCAAGGCTACCGACGCCCCACCGTGCAGCAGCCCTGTTGGCTGGTGGGTGGTGGTGTTGACTGGCATCGTGGCGCGCAGGTAGTCAGGCCCGATTTCGGTCATCCGGATGCCAATGTGCTCGGCCAGGGTGTTGCGGGCACGCTCCTGGATCTCCGCCACGGTCTTTTGAGTACGCCAGATTCCCATTGCTGTGTAGTCTAAGGCACTGCAGAGCGTCTCGCTCACTGCTGCAGGAGGTCGAAGTCCAAATGTCCGCGATTCCTTACGCCTTTGCACCGGCTGCAACGCCTTCGGTGGCGATCGCCGGGAGCGCTGCGCGATTTCCCGTGCACCGTATTTACTGTGTAGGACGCAACTACGTCGAGCATGCACACGAAATGGGCAGCGATCCGACCCGCGATCCGCCGATTTTCTTTACAAAGCCGCCGGATGCCGTCGTGGCCAATGGAGGTGCGGTGCCGTATCCGCCGCGCACGGCCAACCTGCACCACGAGATCGAACTCGTCATCGCGATCGGCCGCGGCGGGCGCACCATCTCCCCGAGCGCCGCGCTCGACTACATCTTTGGCTATGCAGCAGGCAACGATCTGACACGGCGTGATCTGCAGAATGCGGCCAAGAAGCGTGGTGAGCCCTGGGATACGAGCAAGGCGTTCGATTCCTCCGCGCCCATTGCCGCGATTCGGCCGGCAGCGCAAGGACACCTCGACCGGGGCCGCATCTGGCTCGAGGTCAACGGGGAGCCGCGGCAGCGGGGCGACATCCAGGATCTCATCTGGAAAGTGCCGGAGATCATCGCGGAGTTGTCCGCCCTGTACGCATTGCAGCCGGGAGACCTGATTTTCACGGGAACACCCGCCGGGGTGGGGCCCCTGCAGCCGGGGGACCGCCTGGAAGGCGGCATCGAAGGCCTCGAAGTGTTGCGCAACACGATCGTGGCGGCCTGAGGCCGGCGCGCCGGCAGTCGCCGGCTGCAGGAGCCAGTGGATGAAGTTATATTCCTATTTCAGGAGTAGCGCAGCGTTTCGGGTGCGCATCGCGCTCAATCTGAAGGGCCTGCCCTACGACATCGTGCCCGTCGACATCCGGCCGGCGGCAAACCAACACACCCAACCCGCCTACCTGGCCGTCAACCCGCAGGGGTTGGTGCCGGCGCTGCAGGACAAGCTGCTGACCTACGGGCAGTCGCTGGCGATCATCGAATACCTCGAGGAGGCCTATCCCGAGCCGCCGTTGCTGCCGCGCTCACCGTCCGATCGGGCGCGGGTGCGGGCGATGGCTGGCGCGATCGCCTGCGATCTGCATCCTCTCAACAACCTACGCGTGTTGAATTACCTGCGCGCGCCGTTGGGCCACGACGACGCCGCCGTCAAGAGTTGGTATCGGCATTGGGTGGGCGTCGTGTTCGCGGGGTTGGAAGAACAGGCCCGGCGCTGCAGCGGGGATGGCGTGCACATGTTTGGCACGATCGTCACGCTGGCGGATGTCTACCTGGTCCCCCAGATGTACAACGCCCTGCGGCTGCAGTGCGACCTGCAGGCGTATCCGATCCTGTGCTCGATCCATGCGCATCTCGAGGCGCAGCCGGCCTTCGCCCGGGCGGCCCCGGAAGCCCAGCCGGACGCGGGGAAATAGCTGTTTTCGGCAGCGATGATGCTGCCGCCTACCCCTCTCGTGGCTCGAACCGCGACATCCTCGAGGCAAGCGCGCGGGCGACGTCCCTTGAGATTTCAATGGAGGAGGGACTACGACGCTGCTTGATCCGCCGAATCGTGCGGGCGGAGCGCTCGAGCAGTTGCGGCGGCACAAGCTGGTTCTTGAGCAGCATTATCTTGAATTTTTTCGTGACGCCGCCGAGCAGCGCCTTCTGCGCCCTATAGACGATATAGCCGGTCGCGATGGACACGGCTCCCGCCACGATCGGGCCGGCGCCCGCCGCGGCAGCCCCGACTGCGGCTGCGGCCAGCAGCGATGGAGTGATATCCGACCTGATGGCCATTCCTACCACGTAACCGAATAGCCCCTCAGCTTCTTCGTAGCGGGTTCGTGGCCCGAGCAGCTTCGCCAATTGCGTCGCGTACTCCCGCCCCGCTTCCTTGAGTTCCTTTCGCTCGAGCTGCGTCTGCGGCCTCGAGGACGACTCCGCCCGTCGACGTAGTGAGATCCACCGCTCGCGCGTCTCGAATATCTTTGTATTGGGTTCGAGAATCCTCACGAGCTGGCTCGGCTCCACGGTGGCGAGCGCGGCGGGCACATTCAGCCTGTGTACCTCCGGCTCCGCCAGGACGGTGTTCTTCAGCACCAGTAGGTCGTCGAAGGCGGCCGAAGCCTGGGTCTCCACCGCGACGCTCATGCCATGTTCGGCCGCCAACATCACACCCATGTTGTAGTGATACATCTCGTTCGCGAGGTTCATCATGCTCAGCTTGAATGCTGCCGGATCGCGCGCCGCACCGCGTTTGCGTGCGAATTGTCCGGCGAGACCCTCCCAGACGGTGCGCGGCTTGCTCGTGTCGCGGCTCATCTTGTCGATGAAGGAGTCGAGAAATCCGGCAATGACCCCACTGTGAACCGCTCCGGTCAGTCCCAACGAGTGGGCGTTCGCACGCCGGTCTCGCAATCGCTCGGCCAGGACGCGAAATCCCGACCCGCTGTCGAAGCCCGGCCACGGCACGAGTTTTCCCCGCAGGGAGCGGTCGGCGTGCTCGAGGGCCTCGCGCAAGTCAGGCCATGAGACACCCACGACCCGATCGGCGACGAGCCGCTGGTACGACGGTATTGCGTCCCGCGCCATGCGCTCCGGCATCTGGGCCAAGTCATATCGGCCGGCTCCGCGCGCCAGCACGCGAATGAAACCTGCCCTGATGAGCTCCCAGAGCAGGGACTCGTTGTTCAGGAGCGCCTGGCGACCGAGCGGATGCTGCACCAGATAGCCGTCGTTGAGGAGGATTGGGCATCCGTCGATCAACTGGATCGCGAGCGAGCGATTCAAGGATTGCTCGGTTATGCGGAATCGCCACGGATACTTGTCGACCATGTCGTCGAGTGTTCCGAGATACGTCAGCGCCTGCACGTCCATGGCTGTCCCTGCGAAAGCGTGTTTGACGCAGTCTGCATTATTATGCACAATACTTGCAACTTTATGCTTTACCTGGGAAGCTTTGTCCGTGTCGACCGATGCCCAACAGATCGTCCGCCGCAATGCCATCGTGCGGCTCCTGCGCGAGGGGCTGGTGCGCAAGCAGGCCGACCTGGTCCATCTCCTGAAGAGGGAAGGGCATGACGTCAACCAGTCTTCGATCAGTCGTGACCTGCGGGATCTGGGAGTCCTCAAGGCCAGCGGCCGTTACATCCTGCCGCCGGACGAAGTCACCCGAGCCAATGGCGACTTCTCTACACTCGCGCACTTCGTTCGAGGACTGAGGCGGGCGGGACCTTCGCTCACGGTCCTGCGCACGACGATCGGCTCCGCACAGAGCGTAGCCGTCGCGATAGACCGGGCCGAATGGCCCGAAGTCGCCGGGACGATCTCCGGTGACGACACGATCTTCATAGCCACTGCCACTGCCCGCTCGCAGGACGAGCTGGTCGCTCGCCTGCAATCCATCTTTCGCATCCAGGAACCGAGTCCTTAGAATCATGCCCAACACTGCGTCAGCCTCGGGCGCCAAGCCCATCGTCCTCGCCTATTCCGGCGGCCTGGACACGTCTTTTCTCGTGCCGTGGATCGCGGAGAACTACAACCGGCCGATCATCACAGTCACGGTCGATACCGGTGGCATCGACGAAGCCGCGGCGCGCATGCTCGCCGAGCGGTCACGCGCTCTAGGGGCTGTTGAGCATCATCAAGTTGACGCACGTGCCGACTACTTTGAGCAGGTGCTGCGCTTTCTCATCATGGGCAATGTGCGTCGCGGCCAGCTCTATCCGCTGTGTGTTGGCGCCGAGCGCGTCATGCAGGCCCAGACCATGGCCCGCATGGCCCGCGAGCTGGGCACGAACATGATCGCCCACGGCTGCACCGCTGCGGGGAACGACCAGGTTCGGTTTGAAGTCGCATTGCGGACGCTGGCCCCCGATCTCGAGGTTCTGGCGCCGGTGCGGGACAAGGCCTTCAAGCGTCAGGAAGAGCTCGACTACCTGCAGAAGCGCAACCTTCCCGTGCCGCCGTTCGGCGCGGCGTACTCGATCAATCGCGGCCTGTGGGGCGTGACGATCGGTGGTAAGGAGACGCTGACATCGGCGGGAAGCATTCCCGATAGCGCCTGGGTGCTCACCCGGGATGCGTTCACCAGCCCGCGTGCGCCTGAGCGCCACGTGATCTCGTTCAAGAACGGCCGGCCGGTGGGGCTCGATGGGAAGCCGATGTCACCGGTGGGAGTGATCGAAGCTCTGGAGTTGCTGGCTGCGCCGTTCGGCATCGGCCGTGGCATTCACCTGGGCGATACCATCATCGGAACGAAGGGGCGCGTTGCGTTCGAAGCGCCGGCCGCGGAAACGCTGCTTACCGCGCATCGCGAGCTCGAGAAGCTCGTGCTGACGCCGCGCCAGCAGCGTATCAAGGACACCGTCGCGCAACCCTACGGCGACCTCGTGCACGAAGGTCAGCTGCTCGATCCGGTGTGCCGCGACATCGAGGCCCTGTTGGTTTCGTCGCAGGAGCGGGTGACGGGCGAAGTCAATGTGTTGTTCCGCCCGGGCAACCTGTTCATCGAAGGCGTCGAGTCACCCTATTCGCTCATGGCAGCCTCAAAGGGTGTCTACGGCGAGGCCGTGGGTGAGTGGACGCCGGCGGATGCACTGGGCTTTTCGAAGATCGTCTCGCTGACAGGGGTGTTTCACCACCGGGCGGGAGAGAAGAAGGGTCAGGAAGAGGCCAGCAAGAGGACGATATGACCATGGTTAACGGTATGCGCAGCGTCGTTGTCGACAAGGTTGCCTCCATCACCCAGGCCTTGGGTCTGGCGCACGAAGTGCGCATTTCACCCGACATTCCCTCCGAGGAAGGCGTGGTCGTGGTCGTGGAGGTTCTCAACAACAAGTCGACCTACAACACCCTCGAGCTGACCAGCGGCCGCATGGCCAAGGTTGGCAAGGGCGACATCGTCGTCGGCGCGCTGGGGCATCGCAAGGCGCTGTTCGGCTACTCCGGGCACATTCCGTCGTCGGTGCAGGCCGGCGACATCATCCAGATGCTCAACATCGGCGGCGTTCTGGGCATATGCGACTCGGCCAATCCTGACAAAGGAAAGCCGTTCGACTGCCGTGTGCTGGGCGTCGTGCTGACCTTCCCTTACCTCGGAGAGCGCATCGGCGTGCCGGCCCGTGTTGGCCACAAGAAGCTGGACCCCGATGCGAAGCTCGATACGCATGGTGTTCCCGTGGTCGCCCTGGCGGGCACCTGCATGGAAGCCGGCAAGACTGCCGCAGCGTGCGCGATCATCAGCCGGATGCGGCATCGCGGCCTGGTCATAGACGCGTTCAAGGCAACGGGCGTGTCGCTGCGCCGTGACATTCTGGCAATGGAAGACGCGGGCGCGCGTCGTTCGTTGATCTTTACGGATCACGGCGTCGTCACGACGACCCGCCTCAACGGTCCGGCCCTGACTCGAGCCATGCTGACCGAGTTGAGCGCGGGCAAGCCGGACGTCATCGTGTTCGAGCTGGGCGACGGCATCCTCGGGACGTACGGCGTCGATGCAATCCTGGAATGCCCTGACATTCGCTCGGCGCTCACGGGTGTGATTCTGTCCGCCAACGATCCAGTCGCGGCCTGGGGCGGAGTGAAGCTCCTGCGTGAGCGCTTCGGCGTCGAACCGTGTGTCGTCACGGGCCCCTCCACGGACAACCAGGTTGGTGTCGACATCATCACGAGCCAGATGGGCGTCCCGGCGTTCAATGCGATTACGGCGGGCGCGGCGCTCGGTGACCGAGTGATCGAAGCCATCGCCGTAAAAACACCACAATAAAGACTGCACAATGAGTATCCCCACCATCGTCCTCGGCGGCACGGGTTACGTTGCCGGAGAGTTGCTGCGGCTGATTGCGGGTCATCCTGACTTCGAGTTGGCCGCGATCATGTCCGACAGCCAGCCCGGAGAGAGCGTCGGCAAGGCGTTTCCGCACCTGGCGAGCGCTTACCCCGAGACTCGCTTCGAGTCCCATGCGAATGTCGACAAGCTCGTGGCCACGACGCCGCAGTCAGCGATTTTTTGCGCGGCTCCGCACGGCGCCGCCGCAAGCCTGATCGACGGCCTGTTGAAGACCGCCGCGAATGCCGGCACGCGTCCCCGCGTCGTCGACATTTCCGCAGACTATCGCTACAGCACGCCGCAGGCTTACGAAGCCGTTTACAAGCATCCGCACGGAGCTCCGGCGCGCCTGAAGGAATTCAGCTGCGCGGTACCCGAGCATCTGCGCAAACTCGAAACGCCGCACGTCGCCCATCCGGGCTGCTTCGCTACTGCCACCCTGCTGGCGAGCGTGCCCTTGTTGGCGCTGGGCCTCACTCAGCCCATGCTGTTTGTCTCCGGTGTCACGGGTAGCACGGGCTCGGGCCGAAAGCCCGTTGCGGGCACGCATCACCCGACGCGGCACAGCGACCTGTATTCGTACAACGCCCTGTCGCACCGGCACACACCGGAGATCGCAGCGTGCGCGCGTGCGGCTTCCGGGGTCGATGCCGAATTCGCCTTCGTCCCGCATTCGGGGCCGTTTGCCCGAGGCATTCACGTCACCATTCAGGCGCAGCTGACAGCGCCTCTCGACAAGGCGCAGATGTTGGGCGCGCTGCGAGAGTTCTATGCAGGCGCGCCGTTCGTGAAAGTGCTGGACTCCGCCCCACGAGTGAAGGATGTGGCGAGCAGCAACTATGCACACCTATCTGCTGCGGCCAATGGCAAGACGGCTGCGGTGATGTGCGTAGTGGACAATCTCAACAAAGGCGCGGCCGGTGGCGCCGTGCAGTGGATGAATCGGATGTTTGGGTTGCCTGAGACCGCGGGTCTCACCGCGCCGGCACCGGGGTGGACCTGATAATGGACAAGAATCATGCATGACTATTTGGCTAAGGTCTTCGCCCAGTACCCCATCGAGGTCGTCTCCGGCCAAGGCGTGTGGCTGATCAACAGCAAGGGCGAGCGAGTGCTCGACATGTATGGCGGCCACGCTGTGTGCGCGCTTGGCTATGGCCATCCCGCGTGGACTGCCGCGCTGCAGCGGCAAGTGGAGACGTGCAACTTCCAAACCAACGCGGTGCCGATGCAGGTCCGACTGCGTGCGGCCGAGAAGCTCGTGAAATTCTCTGGCCTGAGCTTCACGCACGTGTTCCTGGTCAACAGCGGTGCCGAGGCCAACGAGAACGCGCTGAAACTCGCATTCAAGATGACGGGCCGCACACAGGTCGCGGCGGTCGAGGGCAGCTTCCATGGCCGTACGGCCGCGGCCGCGGCTGTGACGTGGGGAGCGAAGGAGAAGTGGTATTCCTTACCACGCACCCCCTTCGACGTGAGCTTCATCCCTCGCAAGAACGAGGCGGCGATCGCTGAGCACGTCACTGACAAAACCGCCGCGGTGATCGTCGAGCCGGTGCAAGGGCTTGCCGGAGCGGTCGATCTCGGAGCCTCCTACCTGCAAGCGCTCAGGCGCCGCTGCGACGAAGTCGGCGCGGTTCTGATCTTCGATGAGGTTCAGTGCGGCGTCGGTAGAACGGGTCACCCGTTCGCAGCCAACCTGTACGGCGTCATGCCCGACATCATCACGACCGCGAAGGCCCTGGGTAACGGCTTTCCCTGTGCGGCCGTGCTGCTCAACGCGAAGGCGTCGGACGCTCTGAAGCTCGACCTCCTGGGGACCACGTTTGGTGGCGGTCCGATGGCTTGCGCCGCCATCGAAGCCGTCCTGGACGCAATTCAGGCCGAAGATCTGCTGGCGCGTGTGCGCCGCGTGTCTGCGTACATTCGGGAGACCTGCGTCGTGGGGCCCATTACGGGCCACCAGGGCGCGGGCTTCCTGACGGGCCTGCGAACCAGCCGTCCGGCGAAGGCCATTCAGGCCGAGCTGTTGGAGGCGGGGATTCTCGCAGGGACCGCGAGTGACCCGAACGTGTTGCGGCTGCTTCCCGCGTTCATCCTCGAAGAGGAACACGTCGACATTCTCAGAGACACTCTCGCGGATCTGCCAGCATGAAACGATTTCTGGATCTGGCGGATTTCGAGCGCGACGAGGTGGTCGCGCTCCTCGAGCTCGCACGTCGCTTGGAGCGCTACCCCGAGCCGCACGCGCTCGCGGGCAAGATCCTGGGGATGGTGTTCTTCAACCCGTCGCTGCGAACGCTGGCGTCGTTCCAGGCGGGCATGGCCCGTCTGGGAGGCAACTCGTTCGTCATTACACCGGGCCAGGGAACCTGGCATCTCGAGACGCGTCTGGGCGTGGTGATGAATGGCGCCGCGGCGGAGCACGTCCGGGAGGGCATTCCGGTACTGGCGTCCTACTGTGACGTGCTCGGGATTCGCGCTTTCGCGGACTTCAAGGATCTGCAGGCGGATCTGGCGGAAACGAACTTCAAGACGATGGCGGAGCTGGTCGACAAGCCGCTGGTCAATCTCGAATCGGCCGTCAATCATCCGTGTCAGGCGCTTGCCGACTGGAAGACGATGGACGATGTCGGCGTCGCGCGGAACGGCCGCTTCGTGCTCTCATGGGTCTATCACCCGCGCGCACTGCCTCTAGCCGTACCGGCCGCCGCGGTACAGATGGCAGCGATGCGTGGCATGGAGGTCGTGGTCCTGCGCCCGGAAGGCTTCGCCCTGCCGCCGGAAATCATGGAGAAGGCGCGTCGGTCCGCCGCAGCCTCGGGCGGTTCCGTCACCGAAACCAGCGATCGGGCCGAGGCGCTCGACGGCGCGCAGATCGTCTATGCGAAGGAATGGGGCGCGACAGGTTGCTACGGCAATGCCGAAGGCGACCTGAAGCTCAGGAGCTCGTTGACGGACTGGTGCGTGCGGCACGACTGGTTCGCCAGGACAGCTGAGAATTGCCGGCTGATGCACTGCCTGCCGGTAAGGCGCAACACGGCCGTGGCCGATGCAGTGCTCGACAGCCCGCGCAGCATCGTGCAGCGCGAGGCGCATAACCGTCTCATCGTGCAGATGGCGGTCCTTTACCGAATGCTCAAGGGAATCTAACTCACATGCTCATCCATAGAGGCGATCAGGCTCTTGCCATCCGGGCGCTGAAGAGTGCGGCGCCCTACATCCGTATGTACAAGGGCAAGGTCTTCATCGTAAAGGCCGGCGGCGGTGTGTTTGCAGACACCGAGTCCACCCGCGTGCTGATGGAACAGATCGCGATCCTGCACTATTTCGGCGTGCGCGTCGTCATGGTGCACGGCGGCGGTCCGCAGCTGACGGAGCTGTCCGACAAGCTGGGCGTTCCGACACGCATGGTCGAAGGGCGTCGGGTTACCGACGAGAAGTTGATTGACGCGACGGCCATGGTGCTCAACGGGTTGATCAACACTCGTATCCTGGCGATGTGCCGGGAGCTGGATATCGACGCCATCGGTGTCAGCGGGGTCGATGCCGGACTGGTGCAGGCCCACAAGCGCCCCGTCAAGACGATTTCGACCGGCGAGCAGGTCGACTACGGCTTCGTCGGCGACATCGATCGCGTCGACGGCAACGTGCTGCGCAAGCTGCTCGACAACGGGCTGATGCCGGTCGTGAGCCCGCTGTCCTCCAACGCGGCCGGCATGTTGTTGAACATCAACGCCGATACGGTGGCGGCAGCCATCGGCGCGGCGCTGTCGGCCGAAAAACTGATTCTGTGCACGGGTGCGCCCGGTATCCTCGGCAGCCTCGAAGATCCGGGCTCGCTGGTTTCGTACACCGACCTCAACGGGTTGAATCGGCTGCGTCAGGAAGGCCGTCTGAACGACGGCATGCTGCCGAAAGCGAAGGCCATCGAGGATGCGATTCGCGGCGGCGTGCGCCGTGTACATGTCGTGTCCTACAAGTCGCCCGAGGGAATTCTCGGCGAGGTCTTCACGAACGAAGGCACGGGCACCCTCATCGTCGCGGACGTGAACGGGCTGACCCAGGCCGAACAGCAGAGCGCCAGCGCAGGTTGATGCAGTGACGCGACTTTGGGACAAAGGAGCTCCGCTCGACGAGCGTGTGTTGCACTACACGGCGGGTGAGGATTACGGCCTCGATGAGCGATTGGTTCAGTACGATGCGCGCGCCTCGATCGCGCACGCAGAAATGCTGAATGCGCAGCAGCTGCTGGCGGAAGCCGATCTGGAGGCGATCCGTGCCGGCCTGACGGCGCTCGCCGCCGAGCACGCCCGCGGGGAGTGGCGGATCGAGCTGACGGACGAGGACGGTCAGACAGCGTTGGAGAAGCGCCTGACCGAGCGAATCGGCGCGGCGGGTGGCCGGGTGCATCTGGGTCGTTCGCGTAACGATCAGGTTCTCACCGCCATCCGGCTATATCTGCGGGATGCCAGCAATGAATTGAGCGCGGGCGCGACGCGTGTTGCCGGAGCATTGGACGAGTTGAGTGCGCGGGAGCGCCAGACGGAGCTTCCCGGCTACACCCACATGCAACAGGCGATGCCCAGCTCGGTGCCGTTATGGGCCGGCGGATTCGCCGCACAGATTCGCGACGACGCCGAGAACCTGCTGCGCGTTCAGCAGCGTGCCGGTATGAGTCCCCTGGGCTCGGCTGCCGGGTACGGGACACCGGGGCTGCCCATCGATCGCGAAGCGACGCGCGCGAAGTTGGGATTTGCGCAGGTGCAGGAGCCGGTTACGGCCGTGCAACTCTCGCGCGGCAAGGCGGAATCGCAGCTGCTGTTCGAGCTGACGCTCCTCATGCAGGACCTGGGTCGGTTTGCCGCCGACGTGCTCCTCTTTTATACCCAGGAGTTCGGCTTCCTCGAGCTGCCGGATGCGTTCACCACCGGCTCCTCGATCATGCCGCAGAAGCGCAATCCCGATGTGTTCGAGCTCATCCGCGGACGCTCCGCGACCAGCCTCGCGTGTCTGACCGAAGCGCTCGCCGTTTGCGCCAAACTGCCGTCGGGCTATCAGCGCGACCTGCAACTGCTGAAGTTTCCGTTGTTCCGCGGGATCGATATCGCCGCACAAACCCTGGATATTCTGCCGCCGGCGATCGGCGCCATGAAATTCCGGCCGGAGCGCATCCGGCTCGAGCCGGCCATTCATGCGGCCGAGGAAGCCAACAAGCTGGTGGTCACGGAAGGCATTCCGTTCCGGGAAGCGTATCGCCGGGTTGGAGCGAAGCTGAAGAAGTAGAGCTACTTCTCGATGGTGAACACGAGGTCGGCGCCGCGGTACTGGCCCACTTCGGTCTTCACCGTCCAGTGTTTACCCAGCGTGTAGCGCAGCTTGAGCGTGCTGAACTGTTCCGCCAGGCTCACTCCGTAGCTGACATAAAGGCGCGGCGACAGGAACTTACCCAGCACCAACGAGGTCTCGTTGGTGAGATCGGTTTCCAGGCTGACATCCTCGAACCCGATGCGCGCGCCGAGCTGTTGGGCGAGGATGGCGCCGCCCTGGGCGAGCGCCTCGTTGCCCGCGCCGGATTTCTGGTTCTGCACCGTATCCAGTCCGCCGCCCGAGAGAATCAGGGACACGATCTGCGACTGCGGTAATGAAGGATCGGAGAAGAAGCTCATGCGCGGCTGCTGCAACGTCCCGCGGACATTCACGCCGGCCGTCACGTCCGGATATTCCTTGACCGCCTGCAGATCGATGCCCGGGTCCTGCACCGACCCGCCGCTGAAGATGAGCCTTCCCCTGCGGATATCGAGCTTGCGGGCGTAGGCCAGATACTTGCCTTCGGCGATCGACAGCTCACCGGTCGCGCGCGTCAGCTCGTCGTAGCCGCTGCGGACGGTGACATTCCCCAACAGTCGTCCCGACAGACCGGATGTCTCGATGCTCACCTTGTCGCCCAGGGACATGGTGATCGTGCTCATCACTTCGAGCCGCTTGGCCGGGTCCTTCGGCTCCGCGCCGACGATCACCTCGTCGGAGGAGGACAGCACGGCGCCCTTGATCTCCGCGGGAGCAATCCTGGCGTAGGGGACCAACACCCTGCCGGTCACCTCGATCTTGCGGCCGGCGATGCTGAAATCGAGGTCCGGTGAGGCATTGATCTGGGCTTCCGGTACGTCGACGACCCGCAGGCCCGCCCCTTCGAGGTGAAACTTTCCATACGGCAGGGAGTCGCGCCACTCGAGATTGCCATGGGCAGTGGCCGTCCCCTGACCCACGTTGGTCGAACCCTCGAACTCGAGGCCGTTGTCGGTCAAGCGCGCCTCGAACCCGAGCTGCCGCATTCCCAGGTTGACCTGGTAGATGTCGAGGGAGCCGTTGGCCACCTTCAGGGTGCCGTTGATCAGCGGTGTGCCGAGCGTGCCGTGGATCTTCATGTCGGCATCGAGTGTGCCGGAGGCCTTGTCGATGTCGGGGGCGTACAGCGTGATGAGATCGAGTTGCCCGGTGTGGGCGTGGAACTCGCCTTCGATCGGCATGTTCTGCCAATCCGGCTGCGTGCGTTGCGCGGTGAGCGAGCCCTTGATGGCGCCCGTGTTGCCTGCGTCCAAGCCCACCTCCGCCGCGATGGCGGTGCGGGAAGCATTCACCGTCACTTGGCCACTCCCCAGCGTGGTGTTGTCCTTCTTGCCGCTCGAGAGCTTGTGGATGAGATGGGCGTCGATGAGATCCATCCGGACGGTGCCCTGCGCCGGATCCGCGCCGGCCGCGAACAGCCGCGCCATGACATTGATGCGACCGGAGTACTCGACCGCGGGAGTCAGGCCGGACGTCAGCGTGCTCATCGGCAGGTCGGTCGCTTCCAGCGTCGCCGCCCACTTCGCGGGGCTCCACTCGGCGTCAGTGCACAGGCGGGCCGGCTTTCCGGACAGGCACATCCAGTCGGCACGCACGTGATCCGCGGACAACACCATCCCAACGGGCTGTTGGAGATCGAGGTGCAGCGACTCGCTGCCGGTGATCGTCAGGCCTTCCAGCTTACCGTCCCACACGCCACCGGCGTAGGGGCCGGTTCCATGCGCATCGAAGGCGAGTCCGGTCGTGGCGGCTTTGAGATGGACGGCGAGCCGGCCCGGCTGTCCCGCCACTGTCAGAGCGAGGTCGTCGAAAGTGCGTTGTGCGTACTGCAGGTTGTGCAAATGCGCGCTCACTTTCGACTCGTGTTGGCCACGAGGGTCGAAGTCGATATCGGCATCCAGCGCATCCAGCTGCACGCCGGCGTAGTCGATGGCCGTCGCGTGCGCTTTTGCAGCGACGGTCGGGTCCTTCATCGAGCCGCGCACCGTGCCGCTCGCCTCGAGCTGGCCGCGGCTGCCCGCCGACAGGAGGCTCAAGTCCTCGGTCTTGATCCCGAAGCGCAGGTTGAGCTCGTCGTCGAGGTCGCCGTCCAGCGCCACGTTGGTGCGGCCCAGGGCCACCCGGATGCCCTGGAACTGCCAGTCCCGCGGCGTGCGCTGCAGCTTGCCGCCGCCGCTTGCCGCAACCCCGCGCAGCTTGCCGCTCAGGTTTCTGACCTCGACGGTGAAATCGTTCAGTTCCTTGAAGCCGCGCCCGCGGGCGGTGACCGCGAAATTCAATGATCCCGGCAGATCGGGCCGCAGATGCCTGGGGTCGATTCCCGTGAGGTTGCCGTTCACCAGCCACGTGTCGGCGGGCGCCCAGGTCACCTCGCCGTCCATGACCCCATGACCGTCGAAAGCATCCACCAGTGTGTCGTGAAAGGAGAAGCGGTCCTTGCCCAACGTACCGGTCATGGCGACGGGAAAGGGTGTCAGGTCGGTGATGGCGGCGATTCCCCTGGCCGTCACCGCATAGGGCAGGACTCCGGCCAGGGTGTATTCGCCCGCGGGGCTGCGGAACGGCACGTCCTTGCCGACCAGCGGCCAGCGGAAGTTCTGATACGTGCCCTTGAAGTCGAGCTGCGGTCCCTTGGGGATGATGCCGATCGTCCCGCTGCCGGCGGCATGGGCGCCGGAGGAGTGGTGCACGATGTCGTAGTGCTCCGCCGTCAGCACCCGACCCGAGTACGAGCCGGCGAACTGGACGTCGAAGACGCCGGCCTTGAGTCCGGCCGGGGTGGTCGTGCCCTGGGCGAAGAACCTGTTGGATTCGCCGTGCAGCGCGAGTTGCCCGGTGAGCAGACCTAACGGTCCGTTGAGCTTCCACGCGCCGAGATCAAAGGAATGAACCTGCGCGTCCGCCAGCCAATGAAAGTTGTTGGTGAGCGTGAGCATCTGGCCGGATGCGTCGGCGCTGAAAGGCGTCAGGAACCGGGCGGTCACGGCCAGTTTGTCGAGGTCACCGCGGGCGGTGGAGGCGATTTCCCAGACGGGTTGATCGTCCGAGGGTTTCCAAGTCAGCTTGCCGTCGGCGTCGATCTGCAACGGATCGTGCGCGCGGAGGCGTCCGATCGCTGAGATGTGCACCGTGCCCATGTCGGCCTCCGCCTGATAAAGGCGGATCGTGTGCGGGCGGACAACGCCGGCTCCCGAGAGATTGGTCCATTCGAGACGCGTGCCGTTGGGAACGACGAGCACGGCGTCGTCGAGCCGCAGGTGATCGCCGGTGATGAGCATCCAATGAGGCAGGAAGAATGGTGGAGTGCCATCAGGAGGACGAGTGCGGCGCTTGACCTCGATGTAGGTGCTGTGAATGACGGCGTCGGTGGAATGAATCGTTTGCCACAGTAGCGGCAACAGGCGCACCCGGCCTTGGATACCTTCGAATCGAAGATGCACGAGTCGGTGGTCGATCTCGACTCGCTCGGCACTGATGCCCGCTGCGATCGTGCCTTTGACGTTCACGATGTCGAGCCGGACGCTACCCATCCTGTGCGGAATCTGCCGCACCACAAATTGCAGGCCGCTCTCGGTGAAGACAGCGTAATACACGGCAGCGATCGGCACCGCGACCGCGAAGAGGATCAACAGTCCGGAGATGATGAGCAACAGCCGCCGCATGGCGTTACAACCGTCCCGCCGCTGCGACGACCATGGCAATTGCGCGCGTCACAGCTTTGGCGAGAAGTTGATGTGGAGACGCGGGCCCGCTCCGGGCCGTGAGATCGGCTGAGCCACGTCGACGCCCAGGGTCACGACCGGCAGTTTGATCCGAAATCCGACGCCGACCGAATACTGCAGCTGGGGCGCGCTGAAGCTATTGAAGGAGTTGCCGTAGTCGAAGAAGGCCGCAACGGCGAAATTCCGTGGCAGGTCGCGGATGAACTCGACCGTTCCCGTAACGACGTTCTTGCCGCCGACCTTCACCGCCGCGTTGGTGCAGTTCTGGTCAGGTTTCGGATCGCGCACGACCGCCTGCGTCGCGGGGTCGATGCAGACCGTCTCGGTCGGGGACAGATCGTTGTAGGCGAAGCCCCGAACGCTGTTGTCGCCGCCAGCGAAGAACCGCATGACCACCGGCAGCTGACTGAAGCGCGACACGAGGGAGGCACCGATCTCGTCCCGCAGCAGCAGGTGCCACTTCGGGTAGATGTTGAAGACCCGCTCGAGCTGCACGTGCAGCTGGATGAAGTCGGAATCGGAACCGATGGAGCTGTGCGAGCCGCGCAACTCGGCAAAGAATCCACGCTCGAAGAGGGGCTCGCCGAGATACCCCTTGGGCACCGTCGCCAGATCGATGCCGGGAACGAGCAAACGGTCGGTACGCGACTCGACCAGAGAATCGCTCGTGGTGCGCACTCCTTTGACGAACCAGACGTGCTGCCATGCCCCGATGACCTTGGTCACGCTCGGCCCGATCGACAGCGTTCGCGTCTCGACGTCTGCGAGCTGACGTTGCTCGATCGTGCTGTCGAAGCTCAGCTTCTCGACCGCAGGGTCGCCGATGGGAATGGTGTAGTGACTCTGGAGACTGTACTTGGTGACCTGAGCGGCTTCGACCAGCACGTCGAAGCGATGCCCAAGCGAATTGATGCGCCGGTTCTCATAGGTCAGGGTGCCGCGCGGTCCGGTGTCCGTCCCGTACCCGGCACCCGGTGAGAACCGGTTCCGCTTGTTGGGCTTGGCGTGAATGTTGACCGGCACGATGTGGGTGTCGTGGTCGGCATCCCCCGGGAGCACCTCCAGATCAGTGAAGTATTGGGCGTCGTCGAGGGCGAACTGCGTCCGCAGCAGCTGGGTCAGGTCGAACGCGTCGCCCTCGGTATAGCGCAGATAGCGCCGCACCAGCTTGTCGTCGACCACGTGCTGCTCGATGGTCGTCGGCCCGAAGCGATAGCGCTCGCCCGTCTGCATCTCCAGGGCCACGGAGGCCTTGTAGTTCGGGGGATCGACGATGAGCTCGCTGCGGGTCACACGTGCATCCAGATAGCCATAAGTTGCGGCCGTACGCTGCAGGTTACTCTTGATCCCGTCGTAGGCCGCGTGGCTGAGACGATCGCCCGGATGGAGCGGGGAGTCCGAGCTGATCTTCACAAACAGCGGATCCGTCGCACCCGGTCCAAGCACCTTAATCTCAACGGTCTCCATGACGACCGGTTTACCGGGAGTGATGTCGATCGTGACCCGCCAGTCCCCGTGCCGTACCTCGGTCACCTCGGACTTCACCTCGGGTTCGTAGTACCCGAAGGGCTTCAGGGCGGACTGGACCTCGCGTTCGACCCGGTCGTGCAGGCGCTCGAGTGTGTCCGGGCTGAGGTCGTCGCTACGTTTGTAGCGCTCGACACTCAGGAAGGCGAGGACGTTGGCCTTGAGGTCATCGTCGACTCCCCGGACCTCGACGCTGATGTTCGCTTGCGCGGTCGCCCAGGCACAGAGGCATAGGGCGACCAACCAAGCCCGTCGACGCCGAAGGGCCTGCAGTAACGGATTGCGCTGCGCCATCTAACCGGAGTGGTACCTGACAAGGGGTGGAATTCTAGGGGTTCGCGTGCGGACCCGCTTGGGTGAGAGTTCAAGAGTCGGGTATGGGTTCCCGGCTTTTCTGCGGCTGTGCGGCCTGCAAGGGCTGTGCAGCCTGCAAGGGCCACTCGCCGGCGCTCAGCGTCCAGCGAGAGTCCCCGGTCGCATTGCCTTGCGGGTTGAAGCGCCGTTCCGAAATCGTGGCCGCTCCATCGGCCTCGATCAGAACGACCGTCGAGCAGCGTGTTCCATAATCCGGGTTGAGGACAAACGGGGCGGACAGGACTCTCTCCCACTCGGGGGACAGACCGGTTTGCGGAAGCTCGGCATCAGTGGACACCCGGGTGCGGTCGTTCAGGATCTCGAACAAGGGATCGGTCCCAGCGGATGTGGGGCCCGCGCTCTGCGTCAGCCACGCCTCGAAGCGGCCGCGTACCCTGCGCAGCTTGGGCCACGGTGTGTCCAGGAATTGGTTGGAAAGCCCGTAAATGCCGGGTGTCAGGGGACGCGCGAAGCCCTCCGTGCGGTTACTCGCGTACCACAGCGATTCCGTGTCCGACAGCAGCAGGTTGAATCCCGAGTAGTCATTGGCCACCGGCGCAAGGTCCCGGAGGAAGGGCGCAGGTCCGGCCTGGCCGCCCAGGAAGCGCGGAATCAGCTCGCCCCGGGTGGGCGCGTTGGCGCTCGGCCGTTGCAGATCCCGGAAGTTGGTGACGACCCCGAAGTGCCGCCGGCGATCGAGCCCGAGCCAGGTTCCCTGCGAGCGCAGATCGCGGCCGGCCAGCAGGTCGTTGGGCGCCGGCCACTTCGCCATCGGCGCCGACGGGCGTTCGTGGAACTCGTCGCGATTCGCGGCGACGACCAATCGATAACGGGGGTGCGCCTGCCAGGCAAGGACGAGCAGGCACATCCTATCGGTGTTCCAGCCACGCGGAGATGAGCCGGAACGAGATCGAATGGGACGGCGGAACCAGTGGGATGCCTTCGGAGCGCACCTGGTTGCGGGTGAACCACTGCGCGTCCTCGAGCTCTTCGCCGACCCGGATCGCGCTTCCCGGTCGCGCGGTGGCCTGAAAGCCCACCATCAGCGAGGACGGGAACGGCCAGGGCTGGGAGGAGTCGTAGCGGGTGTTCAGGATCTGGACACCCGTCTCCTCGAGCACTTCCCGGGCGACGGCATCCTCGAGACTCTCGCCGGGCTCGACGAATCCGGCGATGGTCGAGTAACGCCCCGGCGGCCAGCCGGCCTGCCGGCCGAGCAGGGCGTGCTCACCGTCGGTCACCAACACGATGATGGCCGGGTCGATGCGCGGGAAGAACTCGTGGCCGCAGCGATCGTTCGAGCAACGGATCAGGTGCCCGGCCCGGTCGGGAAACGTCGGTGCGCCGCAGATACCGCAAAAGCGCTGGCGCGAGCGCCAGATCGACAGAGCCCGGGCATAGGCCAGCAGTCCCGCGTCATCGGCCGGGAGACCGGGGGCCAACGCCCGCAGCTCCTCGAAGCTCGCACCCGAGAAGGCCTCCAGGGTCGTGGCCGGATCCAGCTCGGCCAAAACCCAACGGACTCCCCGGTACCAGCCGAGCAGCACGAAGTGCTTCGGATCCAGGGTCCGGACGACGGGGTGCTCGCCGGTGACGAAGTCGATGGCCGGCTCGGGCGCCGTGCGCAATAGCTGCGTCGTGCCGCGCGAGAGAATGAATCGCGTCTGGGGATCGCCGAATGCCGCCTGTAGCCAATCCCCGTCCTCACGGGCCTCGGCCCGACGATCCAAGGCTGCGCTGGAGAAGAAATTGGGCCGCAAATCCATAGTGCTGACGTTCCGCCGTAGAACCGTAAGCGGCGGATTCTAGCAGTGCATTGGGGCTGAACGATTGCAGTGAGGCGTCGGGGCGCCAAGGCGCGCCGGCGAGGAGGCGCAGCGGGCGAGCGCCTGTCGATGGGGCCTGGGTGCTTACTGCCGCCGCAGAATGCGGTTTTGCCGCAGGGGCGAGAGGGCCAGCTCGATCGCAGTCCCCCGCGCCTGCCGCTTCAGTGCCGGCAACCCGTCGACCCCGGTCGGGGCCGGGCAGGACGGACTCATGCGGTAGCTCAGTGCCGTACTGAGCATGAGCTCGCCCGTGTCTCCCAGCGCATGGGTGAAATCGTCCCCCACCGAACAGCCGGGAACGGTTACGCCGACGTTCGAAGCCGTGTTCTGCGGCGAGAAGCCATCCGGGTAGTCGCCAAAGCCGGCATCGTTGACGCCACGGAACTCGATCGAGAAGTAGGTCGTGCCGCAATTGTCCTGGGGATAGAAGCCGTAGGGCTTGCCGCAGGTGGTCGATCCAACCTGAATGACCTGGACGTTGATGCCGCGCAGACTGTTGATGATGGACTCGCTGGCCGAGCAGGTTTCCGCGGCCGTCAGCACAAACACGCGCTGCAGATTCAATGTCGGCAGAGCCTGGCCCGCCGTCACCGAGAATCCCTGACTGGTCGAGTGGAATCCCACCGGGGTGATGGATTGACCGGTGACCGGATCGGTCGAGGGGTGTTTGGAGTTGAATTGCGTCAGCTCGAAGGTCCGGCCCGCGGTTGCCGTTCCGGCAATCATGTAGGCCGTCTCGCTGGCCACGTCGAGATAACCGCCGCCGTTGTAGCGCAGATCGAGAACGAGGTCCGTGAGGTTCTGGGACTTCAGCGAGTTGAAAGCGGTCACCAGCTCCTGTTCCGAGGTCGCCAGGTGCTGTGTGAAGAGGAGGTAACCGACA
>FTEY01000516.1_pt1 | contig 21439 bp, 17 predicted proteins | sample 1640321 | NCBI WGS metagenome assembly FTEY01 (sample SAMEA3914816, study PRJEB12502) | metagenome | biome: forest; material: soil | place: USA | collected 2011-09-16 | depth 0.3 m
CTCGCCAAGCAGATCGAGCAGGGGGCACCCGCCGACCTGTTCTTCTCCGCCGATACCGACTGGGTGGACTACCTCGACAAGCGGATGCTGCTCAAGGCCGGGACCCGCAAGGACGTGGTTTCCAACCGTTTGGTGTTGATTGCCCCGGCCGACAGCACTGTGCAGATCAAGATCGCACCGCACTTCGATCTCGCGGGCATCATCGGCGACAGCAAGCTGGCGACCGGGGACCCCGATTCGGTCCCGGTAGGCAAGTACGCCGCCGCGGCGTTGACGAAGTTAGGTGTCTGGGATGCCGTCTCTCCCAAGGTGGCTCGTGCCGAGAACGTCCGTGCCGCGTTAGCATTCGTGGCTCGCGGCGAAGCCAAGGTAGGAATCGTCTACGAGACCGATGCGAAGGCCGAGCCGAAAGTGAAGGTCGTAGGTGTTTTCCCAGCGGATACCCATCCGCCCATCACGTACCCGATTGCGCTGACCGTCAATGCCCATGCGGGCGCCGAGAAGTTCGAAGCGTTCGTGACCAGCTCGGAAGGACAGAAGATCTTCCGGAAGTACGGTTTCACGCCGATACACTGACGGGGTGCCGCGTTCTACTGCTTCTGTTTGACCTTGATCGCGACGCCGTCGCGGCCCGACATCCAGAATGAAGCCAGTTGCCGCTCGATCGTGACCGTGTCGCCGGCATGCCAGTTGACGCTGGCCGAGGCTTCCTGAATCTGTTGCCACACCTGGCCGTTTTCCAAGTGGACGACCAGCGCGTCCGGAATATTCTCGATACTCGCAATTCGCGCCGAAACCTGTTTCGGCGGCGCCGGTTGCGCGGCAGCCGCGGGGGGCTTGCTGGCGGGCGGCTCGGCCGAGGCGCGAGCTGCGGTCCCCGGCGGCTCCGAAGCCGCACGCGACTCACGCCCGGGGGAGTCTGCGGGTTGCGAGTTACTCGTGGCGCCTGATTGGCCGGCGTACTTGCCGACTTCCCGGTCGTAACAGACGAGCCGCCGTAGCGAATCCGGCTCCGCGTGACACGCCAGCACACTCGCCGGAACCGAGTCGGTCGGTGCGGCAGATGTCGCAAATGGAGCCGCCATCGCACCCAGAAGCGCGATTCCAATCACCACCCGCCGTGTGTGCTCGCGATCCAGGTCCATCGTTCGAGGTCTCCGCAGCTGCGATGAGGTTATCATTCAACTCATGCAGCCGGAAAGCGCGTCCGCCCTTCATCTCGTTCTCTCCGCGGATCCGAAGCTCGTCTCCATCGTCGCGCTGTCCCTGAAGGTGAGTCTGGGCGCCACGCTGGTGGCAGCCCTGATCGGCGCACCGCTCGGCACCCTCATCGCGCTTTCGCCGTTTCGGGGGCGCGAAGTCGTAACCATACTGCTCAACGCGCTGATGGGGCTGCCGCCGGTCGTGGTTGGACTCGCGGTCTATCTGACCCTCTCTCGCTCGGGTCCGCTCGGGTCCTGGGGGTTGCTGTTCACTCCGACGGCAATGGTCATCGCCCAGAGTATTCTCGTGCTCCCCATCATCGCTGCGCTGACCCGACAGACAGTCGAGGATCTCTGGGTCGAATATCGCGACGAATTCGAGGCGCTGCGAGTCGGTTCCCTCAGGCGAGTCGGGGCACTCCTGTGGGACGCCAGATTCTCTCTCGTCACTGCAATACTCGCCGGCTATGGGCGCGCCGCCGCTGAAGTCGGTGCGATCATCATTGTCGGCGGAAATATCGACGGTTTTACGCGCACCATGACGACGTCGATCGCACTCGAGACTTCCAAGGGCAATCTACCCCTGGCTCTCGGACTGGGGTTCGTCCTGTTGGTGATTGTCGTGCTGGTCAGTACATTGGCCTGGGCTGCGCGCCGTGCCGGCGAGCGAGTCGCAGGATGAACACGGCGGTCGCATCCGCTCTGCCAATCAGTTTCGATGCGGTGGAGGTCAGAGCCGGTGGTGTGACGGTTCTCGATCGCGTGTCCATCTCGATGACGGTAGGCGCCCCGACCGTGCTCATCGGCCCGAACGGGTCCGGCAAGACGACGCTGCTGCGGGTCGCAATGGGAATCGTGCGACCTACCGGTGGCCGGGTGCAATGGAACGGCTTGGAGCGGCCACAGGCTGCGCGAATGGCGATCGTCTTTCAACGACCCGTGATGTTGCGGCGCTCCGTGCTGGGGAACCTGCGCTTTGCCCTCGCTGTTGCGGGGGTCGAGAGGGCCCGCCGGGAGAAGTGGGCGGTGGATCTGCTGGATCTCGTTGGCCTGCAGGACGTGGGAAGCCGACCGGCCCGACGACTGTCCGCGGGCCAACAGCAAAGGCTGGCATTGGCGCGCGCGCTCACCAGCGACCCCTCGGTACTCTTTCTGGATGAGCCTACGGCCAGTCTCGACCCCGCGGCTACCAAGGCCATTGAGGACATCGTTCGTTCGCTGAGCTCGCGCGGGATCAAGATAGTGATGGCGACGCACGATCTCGGCGAGGCCAGGCGCCTCGCCGGCGACATCGTCGTTCTCAACCGTGGACGAGTCGTCGAAACGGGCCCGGCGACGGAATTCTTTGCCACGCCCGGCACAGATGATGGGCGGCGGTTCATTGCAGGCGAGCTGATGATCTAGTTTGAGGGAGTCATCTCATGAGTATCGGGTTACGCTTCATCCGGCTTGCAGCCATCGCGCTGGTCCTGGCGCTCGCAGCTCCTGCGCCATCGGTGCGAGCCGCCGCCGATCCGCAGGCCATCGTCGTCGCTTCGACGACATCGACCCAGGATTCCGGCCTGTTCGAATATCTCCTGCCGATCGTCAAGCAGAAGACAGGCGTCACGGTCAAGGTGATTGCGCAGGGCACCGGCCAAGCCCTCGACACCGGCCGGCGCGGTGATGCAGACGTGGTGTTTGTCCACGCCAAAGCGGCGGAGCTGAAATTTCTCGCCGAGGGCGAGAGCACCCGCCGGTACCCGGTGATGTACAACGACTTCGTCTTGATAGGGCCGCGTGAGGACGCCGCAAAGATCGCCGGAATGAAAGACATTGCGGCCGCCCTGAAGAGGATCGAACAGACGCAGTCTGCCTTCGTCTCCCGGGGCGACCGATCCGGAACCCACCTGGCCGAGCTGGATCTGTGGAAGGCGAGTGGGGTCGATATCGAGCAGACAAAGGGAGCCTGGTACAAGTCCATCGGGCAGGGAATGGGTGCGGCGTTGAACTTCGCTGCCGCGAGCAACGCCTATGTCCTGTCGGATCGTGCCACGTGGATCCACTTCAACAACAAGGGCGGCCTGCGAGTCGTCGTCGAGGGAGACGCGCGCCTGTTCAATCAGTACGGTGTCATGCTGGTGAACCCTGCAAAGCACCCCAATGTGAACGCCGTCGCGGGGCAGCGATTCATCGACTATCTGATTTCCTCCGAAGGCCAGAGCGACATTGCGCAGTACCGGATCGACGGCCAGCAACTGTTTCATCCGAACGCGAGCGACGCGGGAGCGTAGCTAGTCGATGTTGGGCTGAGCGGGGTCGGTTGTCCCGGCTCGCAGCTCGCGTCAACGACCGTTCGGGAGCGCGATCGCGCCGGTCTCGTAGTCAAGCAGTGATTCCTGGCCGAGAACATCGTAGCGCGCGGTGGTCGCGCCGATCTGCGCTGATGTCAACTCCAATTGCGCCTGGCTCAATTCGACGATGGAGGCGCTGCCGACGCGGTAGCGTGCAGCGGCGAGTTGGTAGGCATTCCCGGCGTACTGTGCGAGCTGTTCGCTCGTTTGCAGGCGCTGGCGCGCGTTCGTGAGGTTGAGCCAAGCGATCCTGACGTCCCGCCTGACCTGATCCTCGATCGTGCGCAGGGACTCGGCGGCAGCCTTGGCGCGAAACTCGGCTTCGTGCTGCCGACCCTCGTAGAGTCCTCCGGCAAACACCGGCACGCTGATCTGGATTCCACCGGCGGCATAGTCGTTTGGCAGTCGAACATCATGGGAGGGGGCCGCGCCCGCCGCGACAACCGCCGAAATGGTCGGCAGCCGCGCGTCGCGCATCGAGCGGGCAAGGTGCAGTGCCGCTTCGTGCTCATCCCGAAAGCGCGCGAGCTCCGGTCGAGCGTGCAATGCCGCTGCAATCAACGCCCCAACATCCTGGCTGGCCGTGCCGAGCGGGGGGTCGCGATCAGCCAACTCGAATTGCTGCAGATCCGGCAGGCCCAGCGCGGTGCACAGCGACGCGAGGGAGGAATCGAGGTCGTTCTGTGCCTTCTGCAGAAGAAGCCGCGCGTCTTCGAGCGCCACCTTGGCGAAGTCGACATCGAGCTCGGATTTGAGCTGATTGGCGGCCAGGACGCTGACGCGTTCCGCGAGCAGCTGTCGGGTCTCCACTGTCTGGCGCGCAACGTTGACTATGGCACGCGCCCGCAGTGCATTGAAGTAGTCGCGGTCTACTTCTAGCAGCACATCGTCGCGCGTGGCCGCGGCCGTGTGCGCCGCGGCGCTCGCCTGCAATTTACTGCTTGCCGCGAGGTTGGACGTGTGACCGAAGTCGGTGATCAGTTTGGAGATGCCGACTCCGTACGCCTCCCGGCTGTAGACGGTGGGATTATTGAGTCCGCCGGCCATGATTCTCGTGTTGGCCGATTCAGCCTGGACCGCGGATCCGTACAGACTGGCCTGCGGCAACAACGCTGCGCGGTTCTCCCGGTAGACTTCCTGAGACGCCAGGGCGCGATAGTCGGCTGCCGCGATGTCAGGATGGTTTTTCAGGGCGAGATCGTGAGCTTCCTCCAATGTCAGTGTCTTGGGCGCGCGCTGTTCGGCTTCGGCACGTATCGCGGGCGTTGCAGCGGATAGCAGGATCGTTGCGATCCATGGCACAAATGCGCGGCGTCGGCTCATGTTGTTGGTTGAGCCGTGCGGGTCGCAGCGTCGTCTTTCCGGTGCATGAGGTAGTAGGCGGCCGGAACAATGAAGACTGTCAGGACTACCGATACCGCGAGACCGCCGATGATGGCGCGGGCCAGCGGCGCGTAGGCCTCGCTACCGGTCCCGAGCTTCATAGCCATGGGAATGAGACCCATGAGGGTGGCCAATGAGGTCATCAGGACGGGTCGCAGGCGCACCCGGCAGGCGTGGGAGATCGCTTCCAGCAGGCGGTGGCCCTCCTGGCGCAGCCGGTTGGCGAAATCGACGATCAGGATGCTGTTGGAAACCACGATCCCGACCATCATGACCACTCCCATGAGCGACATGACGTTCAGCGTGGTGTCCGAGAGAAACAGGATCAGCAACACACCGGTCAGGCCGGTCGGTACCGCCAGAAGGATCAGGAGGGGATCCTTGAACGATTTGAACTGCGCCACCAGGACGAGGTAGACCAACAGCGTCGCGAGGATGAGTCCGAAGCCGAAGGCGCTGAACGAAGCCTGCATGGCTTGGGCGGACCCGCGGATGGTCACGTGCACGCCGTCCGGGAGCTTCATGTCGCGGATGATCGACTGCACGTCGCCGACCACTGCGCTCAGGTCCTCCGCTGCCGGGGCGACATAGACATCCATCTCGCGCCGCAGCTGATAGTGGTCGACCTCCGTCGGTGTGCGGACGTGCCGTAAGGTGCTGACTGTATCCAGCTGCGTAGCCCGATCCGAGTGCGTCCCGCGCAACGGTACGCCCGACAGGTCCGCAAAGTTGCGGATGAAGTCCTCCGGGTATTGCACCGTGAGCAGATAGTCATTGCCGCTCTTCGGGTCGACCCAGAAGCTGGGTGCGATCATCTGGTTGGAGGTCAGGGCCGTGATGACGTTCCCGACCACCTCCTTCTCGCTCAGGCCGAGCTCGCTGGCACGGATGCGGTTGATGTCCAGTCGCAGGGAGGGGTAGTCGACGTCCTGCGGAACCAGGACGTCACTGACTCCCGGCAAAGCACGGGCCTGCTTGGCAATCGCGGCGGCGACGGCATGCGCGGCTTCGACATTGCTCCCGCTGACCTGCACATCCAACGGCGCCGGGAGGCCGAGATTGAGCACCGCATCGACCAGCCCGCCGGTTTGTAAATAGGCTGATAGCTCGGGCAACTGCTCGTGGAGCCGCTGCCGTACCCGATCCATGTACTCGAAGCTGCTGAGTGAATGGTCGTCCCGCAACCCGACCTGCACGAACGCCGTGTGCGGGCCGGAGTTGGATGTGTACATCGACGAGAAGCCCGGTGTCGTGCCGATGTTGGACACCAGGATCTCGAGATCCTCGCGGGGTACCGTCTGCCGAACCACCTGCTCGACGCGCGCCACGAGCCGATCACTGATCTCCAGGCGAGTTCCGGCAGGCGCCTTCAGGTTGATGACGAACTGACCCGGGTCGGTGCGCGGAAAGTACGATTTCCCGACCAGCGGATAGAGACTCAGGCTGAAGAGGAACAGGCCTGTAATGCCGAGCACCGTTGCGGCGGGACGCAGCAGCGCGCGTCCCAGCCTCGCCTCGTAGCGATCCAGCATTTTGTTGAAGCGGAGATTGAACCAGAGGTTGAAGCGTTGGCCGGCAGAGGGGGGCTTGGCAGGCGTCGCCATCGCCGGCGGTACGGCGGGAGACACGACCGTCTCGTGCGGGACGTCGTGGTTGGTGCCGGTGCCATGAACCGCGGGAGCCTTGATCCACTTGGCGCAAAACAATGGCACGACGGTCATCGCGACGAAATAGGACGCGAACAGAGCCAGCACGACAGCGAGCGCGAGGGCGGTAAACAGGAATCGGCTGACCCCATACAGGAAAATCACGGGAAAGAACACGATCGCCGTGGTCAGCGTCGCAGCGAGGACTGGCAACGCAACCTCGTTCCCCCCGACCTCGGCGGCGACGGCGGGCGACGCCCCGAGCTCGAGGTGTCGGAAGATGTTCTCGAGCACGACCACAGAGTTGTCGATGAGGCGGGAGAACGCCAGCGCGAGGCCGCCCAGGATCATCGCGTTGACGGTGTTGCCCCCGATGCCATAGCCGTGCGTCGTCTGGTTGTTCTCGGCACCCGTCAGCGTGTAGCGGCTCCGGAACCAACGCGCCAGGCCGAAGACTTCATAGTGCCCCCAGCCTGGATCGAGGGCTACCTTCGCCAGCACGTCGGGCAGGTAATCCGTCGTGATGTTGGTGGTGGGCGCGTAGGCGTTGCCTGCGCCCGCGGTCGTGTAGTAGACGTTGTTGTCGAGATTCGAGGCCGCAGGAGCGGTGGTGTTGGCGGATACCTGCGCGGCGGGATTCTCAGCCGACAGGCCGAAGGACAGGGTGCTCCCGAAGCTCTTGACGAAGCGGATCTGCGGAATGCGCAGCCAGTCGAAGCCCGGGACGTACTGGCCGTCTATGGTCAACGGAATGTCCTCGTTGCGGGGCAGCATGCCCGACTTCTCGGCCGTCAACAGGCTCCACGTCTGGCCGAACAGGAAATACCAGCCCTGCTGCAGATTGCGCAGATCCGCATAGAAATGCCGCACGCGCGGGGAGAAGCTCGAGCTCTGGTTGTTATTGCCATTGGTGCTGGCGCCCCCGAAGTCGGTCTCGACGTAAGCCTCGGTGGCATAGGTGGCGTTGGCCGGCCCTTCCGCGAGCGCAGCGATGCGGCTCTGGCGCTCCGTGAAGCGGAACTCCGACAGGTCGTAGTTGTGGGAGTTCGGAAACGGAATGCCGGTGTTGAAGTTCGACGCCCAGTCGTCGGCTTCATTGCGGTTGCGGTCCAGGGCGATCAATTCTACAAAGCCGCTGAGAGTCACTTTGATGGGGCCGGCGTAGAAGGACGGAGCGGTGCCGGTGCTGGCCGGGTCTGCGTGGCATAGCGGAGCGACCAGGGACGCCAGCATTGCCGTGGCGATTGCTGACACGCTGGAGCGAAGGCTGATGTTGTGCGCGCGCGACGCGGGTTCCAGTGACGCGATCAGGGATGATTTCAAGATGCGATTCCTCATCGGTAGGGTCACAGCGAGGCGGCTGTGAACTGCGGAAATCGCGGGAAATGCTAGCGGCGAGCGCGCGAAGCACCAGTAAAACAAATTTCATCGAGCGCGCGGCGAACTGTAACAATGGCTGCGTGATGCGTGGCCGCATCGCACGCGGGAGACGCGTGGGTCTGCGGCAGGAGCGTCCCGCGGGCGGGCGTGCCGCAGGCGCGCGCTGCGGCGGACACGCGGTCCGCTGCCCGCGCTTTCGCGAGTCAGGTTAGGTCAAGCCTGGCTGGCTAGCTTTTGTGCGCCGGGCAGCGATGATGAATAAAGGAATGCCGATAGCGCTCAGCAACACAATTACCGCCACCGGTGCGATCGATACGTAGGCAGCCCAGGTGCGCTGGTCGTACCGCTGCGCGACGAGCAAGAAGGAGCCGGCTAGTCCAAACATCGCGGTGGCCCATACGTATCCCCAGCCGACCAACAGTCGACGCGGAATGAGCTGCCGGAACTGCTCGGGAAGAAACGGCGCGCTCCAACCGGGTCTCAGCATGTACAGGCCAATGCAGGCGTGCACGATCGTCGGCTTCAGTTGTACGAATCGCGCGTCGTGTGTAAGGAGCGTTATCGTGCCGAGCACTCCGATCAGACCGAGCGAGAGCCACTGCATTCGGTCGACCGGTCTATGATGAGCCTTCTGCCATACGACACCAGCGAGCGTCGTGACCATTCCGACGGCCGTCGCGAGAAAGATGTCGTCGGTGATGAGCACGACGGCCAGGAAGAGCAGCATCCCGCTCATGTTGAGCGCAATACCCTTGAACATGCTTAGCAACCTCCCAGTGCCGCGTAGGCTTCTTTCTGGAATTCCATCAGGGCACGCGCGCCAGGCATGTGCGGAGGGGCCGTAGGCGCCGCTGTGGGCGGAGCCGGCACGCACTCCTGCAACCAAAGCAGCACGAATGCATTCTCCGGGTCGACCTGACACCAGCCGCCGAACGCGCCCGCCCAACCGAAGGAGCCACGCCCGGCGGCAACTCCGAACTGAGCGGGATCGGTCACAACGGATACGCCGAGCCCGAAGCCGCGCCCGTTGAAGAAGGGGCCGCCCATGAACGACACGTCGCGCTGTACGGGCGTGAGGCGATTCGTTGTCATGAGCTCTACGGTGGACGGCTTCAAAAGCTGAACTCCGTGCGCCGCACCCTTGTTGAGCAACATCCTCGAGAAGGTGAGGTAGTCGTCTGCGGTCGACACAAGCCCTTGTCCACCGGAGGCATACACCGGGGGATCGTCGGCGGTGAGTTGCGCTATGGACGTACGCGTGAACTCTCCAGGTGCGCGCGAGCTATAGATGTGTGCCATTCGTGAGCGCGTCCCCGGGGGAACCCAGAAGTCCGTGTCATTCATTCCGAGTGGCTCGAATACACGTTGTCTGAAGGCGTCGCGGAGGGTGGCGCCTGCGGCGCGTGCTATGAGGAATCCGAGTACGTCGGTGGAATGCCCGTAGTTGAACCGCTGGCCAGGCGCGTACGCGAGCGGCAGTTCGGCGAGCTGCGCCAGCCATGCATCCGGCGAAAGAGGGCTGGATATTCCCATTCCAAAACGGGACATCAGCGCCTGGCCAAGCGGACCTGGTGCCATGAACCCATACGAGAGGCCCGAACAGTGCGTCATCAGGTCCTCGACCGTGATGGGACGTGGAGCGGGATCTGTCTCGTTGAGCGGCCCGTCAGCCCGGCGCAGCACCCGCATTGCGCCGAACTCTGGCAGCCAGCGCGTGATGGGATCGTCGAGCCGGATTTTGCCTTCCTCGAGGAGAGTGAGCGCGAGCACCGCCGTCACCGGCTTGGTCATGGACGCGATCCCGAAGATTGTCGAGCGCTCCATCGGCAGTCGATCTTCGATATCTCGAAGCCCGACTGCGTCCACGTGCACGATCTCACCACGGTGATAGATGAGTGAGACCACTCCAGGTACGTCTCCCGCGGCCACCGCGTTTCGCGCAACGGAGCGGACAGGCGCCACTCGCTGTTCTGACCACGCGTTGTCATCGGCGGTCAATTCGCGACGGATCGTCGTCGTTCGCATACCGATATCTCCCTTGTCACGCTCGGATCGGGTAGTAGAAATCGACGAAGCTGCCGGGTCGCACGGCGAGCCCGTTTGGGTAGAGCTCGAATGCCCGAGAGTCGCCGCGCGCGTGGCCTGAATCGGGTAAGTACCGGGACCGAATCAGGTCACGAGCGGACATGAGCTGCGGATAGACCGGGGCTTTCGCTTGCGGCAGGTGCCGAAAGACGACGTAGCGGCTTTCCAGCACCGTCACGCGTCGCAGCTCTCGCGGCAGTGAGCAGTTTGGGTCGGCTCGGAACGAGACCATGTAGTCGTACGCGCCGTTCTCCGGATACCACTTGGTCATCAAGGCATGCACGGCGTCGCTCAGCTGGCCCTCGAATCCACGGAAGGTCTCAAGCCTCTCCCAGAGCGCAGGCATTTCGGCGGACCTCTCCGGCGAGAAGTGCTCGACGAGGCCTGCGAGTGAGAGCTCCGGGACTTCTTCCACCCGCTCATGGATCACGGGTTCTTTGCCGATGGTTTTCTTCTTGCGAACCATCGAGTGGACGACCCCGAGGCTGCGCATGCGGCCCGGTGGATGGCCGTAGGCGCGAACGAACGCCCGCGTGAACGCCTCCTGCGAATCGAAACAGGAGTCGAACGCGAGGTCGACCAGTCGCACGCGGGGGTCGGTCAGGATGCGACGCATGGCTTCTTCAAGTCGCCGCCCGCGCACGTACGCCATGACGCTTTCACCCTGAAGTCGTGTGAAGCCGCGGGAGAATCGGGATGGCGAGAAGCCAGCATGAGTCGAGATGCTCTTGACCGTCATGGGCTCGAACAGATGCTTCTCGATGTACGCCACGGCTGCTACGTGCGCTTTGGTCAGTACTTCTTCGTCCGGGAGGTAGGCCGATACGTCTTCCATGGCGCGTATGCTAGCCAAGGCCCCCGCGCTTTCTTGATCGATCATGCCCGCCGCGCACTGTCGATCATATTAGTTATGAGAAACAGTATCTTAAGATATATACCTCGATCTTATCGAGGTGCGTGCGGCGCGTCCTTAGGTCCGCCCGCCTGCAGGCGGGCACGCTGTTGCGTCACTGCAGACGACAGTGAAGAGAGCCGTCAGAATACGGCGCCTTTGAACTCAACAACGACTAACGGAAGCCCTGCAGCATGCGCCCAATCACGATAGTTTCGGCTCTGCTCGTAACAGGCCTCGCCGCCACGACCGCGTCGGCGCAGAACCTCGTCATCTCTAATGCTCGCATCATCGTCGGCGATGGACAGGTGATCGAAAAAGGCTCTGTCGTTGTCAAGGACGGCAAGATCGTATCCGTTGCGGCGGGCGCTGCCGCAGGCGTGGCGAGCGGGAGCGTCAAGATCAACGGCACCGGAATGACCGTGATGGCGGGCTTTATCGACGTTCACCGTCACCTTATCTATGGGCCGCCCGACCGCTACTTCGCTGAGCAGGCGGTTGACCGCATGCGTGAGCTCCTCGAAGCGGGGTTTACAACCGTACAGGCGGGCGGCGACGACAATGCTGCCATCCTCGAACTCAAACGCCGTGTGGAGCGCGGAGAGATCAAGGGTCCGCGCATCCTCGCCGCAGACCGCGTTGCGACCGGCAGGCTGAACAGCGACGACGAGGTGCGCAATGCCATCCGCGCCGCCAAGTCGGCCGGCTACGACTCCATCGCGGAAGTGATCTACCCCCAGGCTCCGCCGCCGGCACCCCCTACGGAGAAGGAGACGCACAACCTGGCTGTGGCTCTGGAAGAGGGAGCGAAGATCGGCATGCCAGTGCAGATCCATGCCGTCAGTCCGGCCAACATGGTCGGGGCGGTCTCAATCGGTGGCAGGAAGCTGATCCACACACCTCACTGGGAGTGGGTCACTGAAGCGCAGGCTGACGACGTCAAAGCCTCGGGGGCCATGGTGTCTTCGTGCACTGGCTTCGGACCGCCCGTGTTCGACGTGTTCAATCATGAGAACAAGCCGACCTTCCGTGACGGAAAGCCGTGGCCGAAAGGCGTCGTCAGCGACGAGGGTCAAGGCAGGGAGGGTGGCCTTTTGCCGATCAACGGCCGCACGCTGTTTGATCATGGCGTCACGTATGCTTACTGCACTGACACGAATTTCAACGCGACGGCGGCCCTGAACCAGGAGTTGAAGACGCTCAACGTCGCGTTCTCGACGTTGGACATCATCAAGATCATGGGCCAGAACTCGGCCGACTTCATCGATCAGAGCAAGCAGCTGGGCACTGTACAACCCGGCAAGATCGCCGACCTCGTCGTGCTCGGCGGCAACCCGCTGGTGGGGTACTGGAACTTCATGACCACCGAGGTGGTGATCAAGGGCGGAGCCGTCGTTCTCGACAAGCGCGGCAAGCCCAACGCCGGCAAGCCGATGGACATGCCGCAAACCTAGTGGGACCGCCGGCCGCAGCGCCACGGTGGGGCGCTGCGGTGCGGTGCGGTGCCAGAGTGGCCGGGTTGCGCGGCGTGGCGCGGGTGGCGCGCCAGCGCGGCCCTCACAGAGCCAGCCCACCCGACACTTCGATACGCTGCGCGTTCACCCAACGATTTTCCTCTGACAGCAGCGCGGCGATCATCGGGCCGATGTCATCCGGTAGCCCCGGACGACCCAATGCCGTATTCGCCGAGATCATCTTGTTGACCTCCGGATTGTCCCGGACCAGTCCGCCGCTGAAGTCCGTCTGGATGGGGCCGGGCGCTACGACATTGGCGGTGATCCGGCGCGGTCCGAGTTCCTTGGCCAGGTAGCGTGTCAGGACTTCGACGGCGCCTTTCGCCGCCGCATAGACGGAGCTCCCCGCTACAGAAATTCGCGTCAGTCCCGATGAGACATTCACGATGCGGCCGCCATCCTTCATCAAAGGCAACAGCCTCTGTGTCAGGAAGTAGACGCCTTTGAAGTGAACGTCGATCACGCTATCGAAGTCGGCCTCCGTCACCTTTTCGAAATCGATGTGCTGAGAGTTGCCCGCGTTGTTGACGAGGTAGTCGAAGCGCTCAGTTCCCCACCCCTGCAGGGTCTTGCGCACCGCCTCCACAAAACCGCCGAATGCGCCGAGATCACCGGTGTCGAGTTGCAGAGCGACAGCTTTGACTCCGGCGTCCTGGGCCAGTGAGGCCACCTTGTCGGCTTCTGCGCGATTCGAGTGGTAGGTGAAGATGGAGTGGATGCCGCGCTTCGCCAGGTTGAGCACAGTGCTTCGGCCCAGGCCGCGGCTTGCGCCAGTAACGATCGCGATGGGGGTGTTCATGGGAGTCTCCTTCGGTCAGGGCTGTCGTTGAGGGGGACTCTATTGGGTGGCCTCGGATAGATAAATCCGGTGTTCCGCAAACGACTGTTCAGATAAAATGAACAATAGGCTCTGCTGAAGGTGATCCCGGGCAATGAACACTCTTGAAGCTATGCAGGTCTTCACGCGCGTCGCGGAGAACGGCAGCTTTACTCGTGCCGCGGAGAGCTTGGGGTTGTTGAAGGCGACAGTGTCCGTCGCGGTACGGGATCTGGAGAACTCCCTCGGCACGCGGCTCCTCCATCGCACGACGCGCAAAGTGCAGATGACGCTCGATGGACGGCTCTACTACGAGCGCTGCAAGGAGCTGCTGTCCGAAGTCGACAACCTGCAGGCGATGTTTCAACAGAGCGGCGAGTCGTTGCGGGGTCGTCTGCGCGTGGATATGCCGAGTGGAATAGCGCGGCTGTACGTCATTCCGCATCTGCCGCAATTTCTTCAAGCGCATCCGCAGATCGAGTTCGAGCTGAGCTCGACCGATCGTCTGGTCGACCCGATCCAGGAAGGCTTCGATTGCGTGATGCGCGCGGGAGCCCCAAAGGACCCGCAACTGATCGCCCGACCCTTGGGCAAGCTGATTCTCAGCAACTGTGCGAGCGCAGATTATCTACGCCGACGCGGAACACCCCGGGCGCTGGCCGACCTTGCCGCGCATGACCTGGTTCACTACTCGAGCACCCTCGGGGGAAAGACCGATGGTTTCGAGTATCCGGACCGCGGTGAGTACCGGATGTTGCCGATGTCGGGGTCCGTTGTGGTCAACAATTCCGACGCTTACAACGCTGCCTGCCTTGCGGGGATGGGGCTGATTCAGGCGCCGGAAATCGGTGTGCGTGAGCATATCGATCGCGGCACGCTGATCGAGGTGTTGCCCCAGTATCGGGCGGCTCCGATGTCCCTGTCCTTTTTATACGCCCACCGCCGCAACCTGCCGAAGCGGGTGCGCGTGTTCATGGAGTGGGTGGCGGATCTGCTGCGGCCCGATCTTGCTCCCTGACGTCGGCTAACCGTGCGTGGCGGCCCACCGCGTTTCGCTCCTAACCGTCGGCATCTGCCCATTTCTGCGCGTGCAGTTTCATGGCGCGCGTCAGGTACTCGGCAAAGCCCTTCTCGATGCTCTCGTAGCGCGCGACGAAATCGGGATGAGCCAGGTAGAGATCAGCCAGGCCTGAATAGGACTTCGGCGAGCACGGCCGATGCCACATTGATGCAACCCATGCGCGATGACGCGTGACGAGCAGTTCGACTCCTGCGGATGCCGGGTCGATGCCATTGCGCATCGCACCCGCCAACGCCTGCTCCAGCTCGTACAGTTCCTTTCCCGCGGCCTCCAAGAATGCCTGCTGCTCGGCCCCCGACAACCTGGCGAAGGCTCCCTTGGATTGCTCGATCCCAAAGCGCATTGGCTCCCCGTAGCGCTCGATCAGCCAGGCCTCGTAGCCAGCTTGTTTCTCCGGGCTGAAGCCCTTGTAGAGGTCCGCATTGCTCATGGCTCGCTCTCCGTTCAAATCGGCAATCGTGCGGTCGATGGTTTCGATGAGAATGCGGTAGCGTTCTCGCTCCGCCGCCAGCTTTTCGCGGTGCTGTCGCAGCACGGCGATCTGGCTCGCACCCTCGAGTTCGAGCAACTCCGCAATTTCACTCAACGGCACACCCAACTCCCGATGGAACAGGATGCGCTGCAGGCGCAGCAACTCGGGGCGGCCGTAGTAGCGATACCCGTTGGCGCCGACGGAGGCCGGCTTCAGCAGGCCGATCTCATCGTAATGGTGCAAGGCGCGCACCGTGACGCCGGAGATCGCCGCGAGTTGCTTGACGGTAAGCTCTTTCATGTCTGACCCGACTATGGAGTCTCACGTCAGGTGAGGGTCAACTCCCGCGCGATTACTGCAGATATCGGACGATGAGCCTTGTGGCCTCATCGACGAGTGCCGCAAACGTTTCGTCTGAAAAGCTCTCGGAATGATGGACGACCGCGGTATGTGTCACGGCCTCTATTGAAGTCACGCACACGAACGCCGCAAGCGCCAGGTCGACCTGGCGAAATTCATTGCGGTGGGCTTCGAGGTAGCCCCTGAACAGCGCGTACCCTTCCGGGTTCGGTCCCTCCATGTTCTGCAGCCTGCCGGTTCGGGGAATCTGCTCCGCCAGCACCCGGTGCAGTTTGGGATCGACGCGATGCGCCCTGATCGAGGCGGTGACGGCCCTGCGCACCGCTGCCGCCAGCGGCAGCTCTGCCATCTCAGCGAGAGTGTCGCGGACCGCCGCCATGATCTGCTGCCGGTGCCGCTCCATGACGGCAGCCACCAAGGCCTCCTTGCTCGGAAAGTACTGGTAGAGCGAGCCAACACTCACACCCGCCTTCGCGGCGATGCGGTTGGTGCTGGCGCGCTCGAAGCCTTCTTTCACCAGAATGCGAGCAGTCGCTTCGATCAATACATCGACGGTGGCGCGCGAGCGCTGCTGAGAGGCTTTTTTTCTGGGTTTCGTGAGCGGCTTGCGCGCCATCGTTGCAGCGTTCCAAACGCGAGTAGGTTAATGCGAGCAATCGCTCATATTATGCCGATTTCGACCAGGTCGTCGACTTCGCCTTCACGAGCGGCAAGCCGGCGCGTGTGCGCCGTGGCGAGATCATTCTGCATGTGTGCCTGCACGGAACCTATCACCGCGGCAATGCAGGTGCGTTGCTTCAGTTGCGAGGGCTCACGCCGAGTCGCGATGCGATTACGGACTATCTCGAGGATGCGGCGGCGCCGTAGTCAGATAGAGCGCGGCGATCAGTCGCATTGCCGGGTGGGATCCAACTTGTAGCCATAACCGCGCAGGGTACGAATGAGCCCGCGGTCCGGATCCAACCCGAGTTTCGTGCGCAGGCGCCGGATGTACACGTCGACTACGTTGGTGAGCGGGTCGGAGTCGTGGTTCCACACCTTGTTGAGAATGCGGGTCCGGCTCATGACCTTGCCCGGTGAGCTCATCAGCAACTCGAGGAGCTGGAACTCCTTCGCGGTGAGCTCGATGAGCCGGCCCTGACGGTGGACCGTCTTCGACTCGCGATCCAGCGTGACGTCCCCCGCCTGCAACACCCGCACCGGCTCCGCCGGACTTCCCTTGGCGCGGCGGATCAAGGCTTCGACCCGGGCGAGCAATTCCTCGAAATCGAACGGCTTCGTGAGGTAGTCGTCCGCGCCGCTGCGCAGGCCATCCACCTTGTCTTCCACCGCATCGAGCGCCGTCAGCATCAGGATCGGGGAGCCTATGCCGCTGGCGCGCAGCCGTTGGCACAGATCCTTGCCCGAGTAACCCGGCAACATCACATCGAGGATCAGCACGTCGAAGGGCTCCGCCCGGGCCATCGCCAGGCCTTGCGGAGCGTTACTGGCGACCGCGACGGCGTGGCCTTCGGCCGCCAGCCCCCGGACTACGAACCTGGATACCCGCTCATCATCTTCCACCAGCAGCAATGACATCAGCACCCCCCCAAGGCCGCAGGACAGCGGCCGTGCCCGGCTCGGTCAATTCTTCTGCTGACAAGACCGGATCGTCGGCCAAATCGGACCCCGACTTTGCATTGCGTGGCAATCGGAGTGTGGCCCGTGCTCCGCCATGATCGGAGTTGGCCAGGCTCGCGGTTCCGCCATGCGCCTCCGCCAGTGCGCGAACCACTGTCAGCCCAAGCCCAGAGCCCTCACCGCGGGTTCGCCCGCGTCGGAAGCGACCGAACAGCTCAGCCGCCATGCAGGCGTCGATTCCGGGCCCGTCGTCCGCCACGGTAATCGTGATCCAATCTCCACTCGCCCGTGCCTCGACACGGACGCAAACACCCGTCCGGGTGTGGCGCAACGCGTTGTCTACGAGCGCGCCGAGCGCCTGTCGGACACGATCCGGATCAACCCGCGCGGCAAGTCCGGAACTCGCCTCGACATGGACGGTGGCGCCGGATTCACAGGCAATGGTCGAGAAGTCGTGCGCTACGCGGCGCACGAGCGTGCCCAGGTCCAGGGTACACAGATTCAGCCGCAGCCCGCCTGCCTCGGCGCGGGCGATCAGGAAGAGATCGTCGAGGAGCCGGGTGAGGACCCGGGTCTGCTCGAGTATCCGCTCGAACACTTCGGCGGCGCCGTCCTGAGATCCGTGCAGGCCTGCTCTGTGGGCAACTTGGGCCTCGCCGCGGATGATGGTGAGCGGGATGCGCAGCTCGTGGCTGGCGTCCGCGAGGAAAGTCCGGCGACGCTCGTCCTCGGCTGACAGGGCCGAATTAGCCCGCTCCAACTCCGCGGTCCGCGTTGCAACGGCACGCTCGAGCCCCGCGCGGCTCTCCTGCAAGGCGTGTTGTTTCTCCGAAATCTCCTGGGCCATCGAGTTGAGGACGGTCGCGAGCTGAGCGAGCTCGTCGTGTCCCGCCAGGTGAATACGGTGCGTGAGTTGACCGGACCCGAATGCGCGCGCGGCCAGCTCCAGGCGCTTCAATCCCGGGCCCAGACGAGTCATGAGCAATACAAATACGGTTACGGAAAGACCAAACGCGAGCGCGAGGCCTATGAACGCGGCGTGTTGGACGGATCTTTGCTGCGCCAGAGCGCTGGAGGTTGCGTTCGAGACTTGCCGATCGCCACGCTCCACCTCGCCGCTCACCGTCTCGGCAAACACTCTGTAAGGTTCGGACCGGACCTTGACCTCCGAGAGAGCTGCATGTGAGCCGCCGTCCCGCCACACCTTATCGACGGCATTTACAATTTCCCGGCCATGGGAGAAGAGGTCGAGCACTGCCTCTGCCTGGGCCGCGATGGTTTGCACCAGGGCTCGTTCGCGAGCCGTCGGTTGGGGCATCGCCCGCAGGGCGGTTAGCGCATCGACAAAGTCGCCCCGAGCAGTGCGCACGTCCGCTTCGCTCTGCACATTTCGAGCCCGCGCGTCGTCGTAGGTGAGTCTTTGGAGACGGTTGGCCGTCGATAGGAGTCGCGCGAATACCCGTGTCCGATCGTGGCTCGCCTGGGCCTGTTCGACGACTTCGTGTGCCGCCCGAGTCGTCTGCAACACGAGAACCGTCATCAGCCCGGTGAGCACGAAGCCCGCTGCGGCGATCGTGGCCAACTTCAAACGCAAAGTCCCGAGGTGCATGTTTACCCCGTCGGCGCACTCGCCAACGAACTGTCAGTCAACGTGTGGGGATTCGACCTTGCGTCGCGGCAGTTCATTGTAGGTTCATCGTCTGTTCATTCCGGCGTCAGCGCCAATACATCTTCCGTGCGCGAGCATCGCCACACCGCCCGGCGTTCGCGCCGGCGGCGCCTGTGGGAAATCAATAACGAGCCGGGACAGGTCTGATCACCGGTCGGTCAGGGGAGTATCGCAAAGGGCAGCGACGGCAGCCAGTCGCCGCGCGCCGATGCGTTCGTGCGCCACGCTGGCGCGAGATCCCCCAACCGACGGTGTTTGAATCGAGGGGTACAACTCGAACCTTCAGTCCGCGGCTTGCGTTGAGGCAGCCACTCGTCTACGAGCGTAGGGGGAGTTCCAATGAGCGGTCATGATGTTCGAACGATTCACACGGCGCGTGTTGTGATGCGCCAGAGCGACGGTCCGGGTGCGGGCCAGAGGATAGGCAATATCAGCCGGACGGTCAGTGGACTTCTCGCGTTGGCGAGCCTGGCCGGATACCACGGCCTCGCTGACGCTCAGACGGTCTCCGCGGCGCCTGCCAAAGCTGATACGCTCGAGGAAGTCGTCGTTACGGGCTCGCGCATCAAGCGAGCCGACTACGAGTCGCAGAGTCCGCTGGTCACGGTCAATGCGGACGCGTTCGAGAACAAGTCCTCCGTCGCCATCGAGTCCACCCTCAACCAACTGCCGATGTTCAAGCCCTCGGGCAGCCAGAGTGCCTTCAGCCCTGCCCAGAACCCATTCCCGTCGGCCACGGCCACCCAGGGCGCCGAGACGTTGGACCTGCGGGGACTCGGTCCGAACCGGACGCTGGTTCTGATCGACGGGCGCCGCGCGCAGCCGATCAACGCCACCCTCGCCATCGACGTGAACACCATCCCACTGGCGGCCATCGACAGTGTGGAGACTATTACTGGCGGTGCTGCTTCTACCTACGGCGCCGATGCCATCTCGGGCGTCGTCAATTTCAAGCTGAAGCGGCACTTCCAAGGCATGGAATTCGACGCGCAGTACGGTCAGGCCCAGGAGGGCGATGACCGCGAGCCGCAGATTTCGGCGCTGATGGGTACCAACTTCGCCAATGACAAGGGCAACATGATGCTGTCCTTGAGTTATGCCGATCGCAGCGGCATCCAGGGCCGGGATCGCGCCTGGGTGCGCGCCGGCTGGACGGATCCGGGGACCGTAGCGGGCGCTCCGGGCGCGAACCTGTCGAACTACTACCCGGGCTTCGTCAACAAGCCGACGGCGCCGGCTGGTGCCTGGCTCGGGGCGACCACCTCTTCGTACAGCATCGACACCAACGGCAGCGTCTTCGACGCCAACAATCCACAGAACCCCGCGCACCCGTACACGGGGCCGCTCGGCTACACCTCGTTGGGATACTTCAAGATCAATCGCACCGGCAGCCTGGGATTCAATGCCTCGGACAACGACCAGCTGCAGATCCCCCTGACGCGCTGGTCGGCGTTCGGCGTCGGCCGGTTCCAGTTCAACGACCACCTCAGCAGCTTTTTGGAGGTGAACTTCAGCGAATCCCGGACGACGTTCACGGGCTTCCACTCGTCGAACGACACGGCCGTCTGGGTGCTGACGGTGCCGTACAACCATCTGTACGACGACCCGAGCTCCCCGACCTTCGGTCAGGCCAAGGCCACGGCGGCCGGCGCCACCTTCCACCCCATCCCGAAACAGCTCGCAGCGATCCTGAACTCCCGCCCGACGGTGGATGCGCCATGGCAATACCAGGGCACGATGGACTACACCCCGGGCTTCACCGACATCTCGACCTCGAGCGTCTATCAGTTCACGGGTGGTTTCGATGGCGACGTGCCGGGGACGGATTGGACGTGGGAGGTGTTCGGCTCGCACGGCAAGACCAACAACCTCCAGGAGCAGCCCGACGGCTTCCCGCAGTTGAACCGCTTGCAGGAGTTGTTCAACGCCAACATGTACGGTCAGAATTGGTCCAATCCCGCGACCCTGGCCGTCACCGGGCATTGCACGTCGGGACTGCCGATCTTCAATGCTGATGGCACCGTGAACAACACGCCCTCGGTTTCGAAGGATTGCGCCGACTGGTTCCTGCTGCGGATGAACACCATCACGCAGATTACCCAGGACAACGTCGAGGCGGACCTCACGGGCAGTCTCCTCAACATGCCGTTCGGGGCAGGGCGGCTGCGCTATGCGATCGGCGCCGACTATCGGGCGGACTCCTTCAACTTCAACCCCGACTCGGGCTTCAACGCCAACCAGGACGCGCCGATCGTCCTGCAGAACATCATCATGCCGGTCGGCGTGCAGGGCGCGACCCACGTGTCCGAGGCCTACGCCGAGCTTTCGATTCCGCTTCTCAAGGATGCCCCGTTCGCCAAGTCCCTCGAGCTCGACCCGGGCTTCCGTCATTCCAAGTACAACACGGCCGGCGGGGTGAACACCTTCAAGCTGCAGGGCACCTGGGCGGTCACCAACTGGATCAAGTTCCGGGGCGGTTTGGAGGTGGCCAACCGGGCGCCGAACATCGCCGAACTGTTCACGCCACCGGGTAGTTCGCAGATCACGGGCACCAGTGGCACGATCACACCGGATCCTTGCGCCTACTTCTCAGTGACTCCGAGCTGGGGCAACGTCCCGGGCAACGCGAACCGCTACAACGTCCAGGCGCTGTGCCAGTACCTGATGATCAGGCAGGGCAACAGCGGCCAATACATGGTGCCCGGCGGCACCGGCAATAGCTACAACTACACCGTGTTCGGGCCGGCGGCCTTTACCGGCGCTTTCCCGTTCTCCATCGCCATCATTCAGGGTAACCCGAACCTCAAGTCCGAGAATGCACGGACCGTTACCGTCGGCACCGTCCTGACCTCGCCGTTCGAGCCGGCGTGGGTCTCGCACATGACCTTGTCGGTGGACTGGTACCGGATCAACCTCAAGGACGCCATCGGCGTTGCGGACTACAACGCCGTGTATCAACAGTGTCTGGATCCGCAGTTCAACCCC
>FTEY01000588.1_pt1 | contig 21279 bp, 17 predicted proteins | sample 1640321 | NCBI WGS metagenome assembly FTEY01 (sample SAMEA3914816, study PRJEB12502) | metagenome | biome: forest; material: soil | place: USA | collected 2011-09-16 | depth 0.3 m
ACACTGGGGGCCGCGGCGGAGGCGGACCCGCAGGCCACTAAGGCCCCCAGGGTCGCGAGAATGCCGAGCCGGCCCTTTGCGGGGATGTCGTGGGGGCCGTGTGCGGTGATGGCGAGCTGGTTACCTGCGCCGTCGGCGGTCAGGTTGTGTGCGCGGCTGGCGAGGGCCATGACACGATCTATGAGTTGCATAGGACTCCACGACCCGGTGGGGGTCACGCCGAAGATTCGGCTTCTATGCAATAAGGCGCGCTGGCGCGCCGATTCGTATCAGGCCGGCGCGGGCCTCGATTTCAGTGCACGATCTTGGCGGCCCAGATCCCGGCTTCAGCGGTGCGGCCGAGCCCCAAGTACAGATCGCGCAGTGATTGGTAGCCGGCTTGAGTGCGGTGGAAGGTCGGCCCGCGCGACTTTTCGAACTCCTTGACCGTCTCGAGGAGAATCGGCTCGGCCTGCGCGTAGTCCTGCAAGTACACCAGGCAACTCCCGATGGCCAGGCGAGTACTGACACTGCGCCAATCGGTGGGCCCATACTGCTTTTCGCGACCGTCGAGCGTGCGGTGTAACGCCGCAAGGCCAGCTTCTCCTTGCCCGCTCTGGCATGCGGCCACGCCGTACACATACCACCCGTAGAGCGTCCACGCATGATCCACACCGGCCACCTGGTCGAGAGCCTGGGCCGCAGGGTGCGCGATGGCCGCGGCCTCGGCAAAGCGGCGTTGCTCCGTCAAATCGTCAGCCAGAGACAGTGCCGAAAATTGGGTATAGGGATGATCGTGACCCAGCACCCGCAGCCGCGATGCCCACACCTCTCGAAACAAGGGCTCCGCCTCGGCAGCGCGGTGATCGTTGACCAGCATGCCCGCCAGATTGTTCTTGAACGACAGCATGTCCGGGTGATCAGCGGGCAGGACATGTTGGAGACTGGCAAGGGACTCACGCGCCAACGAGATTGATTCCTGGTAGCGGCCTTCGGTTGCAAACAGCGTCGCCAGGTTGCTCTGTGGGTTCCCGATGTGAACACTGCCTGCGGTCCGATAGATGTCGATTCCAGTTCGGTAAGCTGATTCGGCCTCGCGCTCGTGTGAGCCCACGTTGGCCAAGGCCATCCCGAGTTGATCGTAGTTGTTCGCCAGCGCTTCGGCCTGACCACGCACCCCCTGCAAGCGGCCGATCGCCTCGCGCAAAGGGACTATGGCCTCGAGATAGCGGCCGGCGTTCCTGAGCAGCTCGCCCCGGGTTTCCAGGGCTGCCGCAAGATCGGTGGACCTGCCATCGTGGTCGCGCAGCAATGCCAGAGCGCGATCACTGGCGAGCAATCCTTCGGCGTTGCGTCCAAGATTGGCATCGGTCTCGGCGATCAACTCGTACATCGACGCCGTGACCAACGGATCCTCCTTGGAATTCGCGGCGAGTTGTTTTGCGGCACCATCCAGGAGTTCCGCCACGGTCACATCTTTGCGGCCGATGGTGGGGTCCGCCGACTTGAGTACGCGCTCCAGGAATTCGCCCCGTCGAGCGGCCGCGTTGCGCGCCTCGGCAACACTGTGTGCCTGCATTACATAGATTGCGCCGCTGACAATCAGGCCGGCGATCAACACCGCGCTGAGCGCAACCGCCAGCGTACGACGGCGCACAAATTTCACGACACGATAGCGGAGCGACGGGGCGTGAGCGCTCACTGGCAGTCCGTCCAGGTAGCGGTGCAAGTCGTCCTGCAATTCCTTGGCGCTCGAATAGCGCAGCGCCGGCTCGCGCGCCAAAGCTTTCAGCAAAATCGAGTCGAGATCGCCGCGGAGTTGCTGTGCTCGACCAGGCTCGAGGCCCAGTTTGCCGGCCACTCGACTCGGCGGCTCGAGCTCCTCTTGAGTGATCGCGTGCAGATAACCCACCGGGCTGGTGGCGCCGGCGAAAGGAGCGCTGCCACTCAGCAGTCGATAGCTCAACGCGCCCAGGCCGAACACATCCGTCGCCACCGTCACCGGTTCGCCCTTGACTTGTTCGGGGGCGGCATAGTGGGGTGTGAAGAGATGACGAACATCGAGGGTGGGGTCGCGGATGTTTCCCTCACCGCTCAGGGCCGAGGCAATGCCGAAATCGAGCAGCTTCGGACGCCCCGCTTCGTCGACCAGCACGTTGGTCGGTTTGATATCCCGATGCACGACGAGCGATTGATGCGCGGACGCGACCGCACCCGCAATGATGGCCAGGAGCTTGACGCGTTGGCGCAGGTCCAGCCGGTGCGCGTCGCAGTACTCATCGATCGGATGACCCCGGACCAATTCGAGGGCCAGCCAGCCTTCGCCTTCCTTGACCCCGACATCAATCAAGCGCGCAATCGCGGGATGCTCGAGGCGAGCGAGCAATCGCGCCTCACTGACGAATCGTGCGCTGCTCGTCGCGCTGATTCCTCCCCGCAGCAACTTCACCGCCACGGCCTGCGGCACACCGTCGATGCGAACCGCTCGATAGACGACACCCATGCCGCCGCTGCCAATCAACTCCAGCAGACGAAATCGACCATATTCTTCGCCGACCAGATCCCGCATCGCGGGCTGCGCCGCTCCCAGGAAGGCGCCCGTCGGACCAGAGTCGCTTTCGGCCGCCGCCAGAAGCGCCGCGACCTCTCGCAACAACTCAGGCTCACTGTCGCAGCGCTGCTGCACGAACGCATCACGATGGAATGCGTCCATGTCCATCGCCTCTGCAAAGATCCGATACACCAGTGCGCGGTCGGCCGCTGAAGTCATGGCTCGCGCAGCAACTCACGCGCCAACCACGCCTTGCCGGTTACCCACCGCCGATTCACCGTGGCGACCGAGAGCTGCATTGCTTCAGCGGCCTCCTCAATGGACAGGCCACCAAACACCCTGAGTGAGACAACCTCCGCGGCGACGTCGTCGTAGCCTTTCAATTCCGTAAGGAGCGCATCCACATCCAGCGCATCGTAGCCGGCGTCCTTGCCGCCCAGATTTGCGTCGCTGAGTGTGACCGGCGTGCCACCGCTTCTCTTCTCCGCGCGCCGCTTGCGAGCCTCGTCCACCAGCGCCTGGCGGGTGACCCGTGCGGCCATCGACAGAAAATGGGCACGATCCTTCCAGCCCATCTCCCGCAGGCTTGCCAATCGAAGGTACGCCTCGTTTACCAGCGCGGTCGGGCGAATCGTGAGGTATCGCTCATGGCGCAATTCGCGCACGGCGATGTCGTGAATATCCCGATACAGAAGCGTAATGAGCTCGTCCAGGGCTTTGGAGTCTCCCCCGGACCAACGCTCCAGTAACGCTACGGTCTTGGAAGGATCCACTACCATGGGGCCCGTTTGTGGGTCTAGTTTGCGGTGACTGTACCACTGCGGCTCGATCGGTTGGCGGGATTGTGCCTACGCGATAGGTGATCCTAGCCGCTGCCGGCGGGTCCCCGGGTGGGTGGCCGGGGATGAGAGCCACAGATGGCCGGAGTCATCGGCCCAGGTCGCGGCGCCTACACGCGAGCCGGGTGTATTGCCAGCAGCAGCGATGCCCAGGGTGCCGAAGACGGCAAGCGCACGTCTTTGCCCGCCCTTTCGGCTCGGCGTCCTAAGGGTGCAGTTTCCTTGGCGCAGACGCTATTGCCAATCCATCAAACTCACGATGCAGCCTTTCGCGCGCGCTACGCGGAGGTAGCGCTCATCGGCCGTAACGAGTACGCAGTCCGGAGTTTCGAGCGCGACTGCGTGATAGTAAGTGTCGACGAGATGCTGCTTGAGCTGCGTCGCAAGCTCTGCTCCGCGTTGCAATACGTGCGGATCGGCCGTCATCGACAGTTCGAGCCCTGCCAACATGCCGACGTCGTCTACTGCCGTGTCAGGACTTTCGCGAGCAAGTACTGCGCCGACTTCCACAATCCAGTGTGTGGGCTGCAAGACCGGTTGCTCGCCGTTTGTTACCAGCTCCATCAGGCGTGTTGCTTTGGCAGTTCCCGCTTCGCGCTCCGGGTCCTGCAGCAGCCATTTGACGACTACGCTGGCATCGATAACTGCAATCACGATCTGCCGGTACTGCGGGAAGCTCGAATCTGAGCATCAGACAACGAGGGTCTCTCGGATCGCCTCTGCGTCAAGGTGCGAAAGATGTCCACGCGGCGCTTGCGCAGTTTGGCATCCGCAACTGCCTTGCGCATCAGCTCCGCAATGACGGCGCTCTTGTTTTGCCCGCCGAAGGTCTTATCGAACTCCGCTTTGACATCATCGGGGACACTGAAATTGACCGTAGCCATGTGCGCGACCCTATTGTTGAAGATTTCAACAATCGTCATGGTAGCGAGATTTCGGTAGCGGTCAAATCCCGCAAATCGGGCCGGAAACGCCCCAAATCTCAGGGGTCCTCGTAAGCGATTGATTGTATTGACGTTGTCCTGTGGTGCCCGCCGGGCACCACAGCCAGCCGAGTCGACAACTCGTGCAGCAGCGTCGCGGGCGCTAGCCTCAACGGCACCTCGATCTGCTTACGTGCCGGCTGACAACGTCGCAGGGGACAGGATTCGTGGGCAAAACCTTCTTCCGTAGCCGCCTCTGCCGCGTACTGAGCTTGGTGGTCGCAGCCACAGTTTGTCCGCTTGCAATTCCAACGGGACTGGCAACGTCCAGGACTCCCCGCGTCGAAAAGTCGGCGTACGACGTCACGATTGTCCGGGACGATTGGGGCATCGCCCATGTCACCGGGCACACTGACGCCGACGCCGTGTTCGGCATGATGTATGCCCAGGCCGAAGACGACTTCAATCGAATCGAGACGAACTATCTCACCAGCCTCGGCCGCCTGGCCGAAGCCGAGCCACAGGGTCCGAACGATGCGGCTTTGTGGCAGGACCTGCGTCAGCGGCTCTTCGTCGATCCCGATACGCTGAAGGCCCTGTACACCCAGTGCCCTCACTGGCTGCAGACATTGACGCAAGCCTGGGCGGACGGCCTCAACGTCTACTTGACCTCCCGTCCGAATACGCATCCACGTGTTCTCGCGCATTTCGAACCCTGGATGGCGCTCAGTTTCACTGAGGGCGGTATCAGCGCTGACATACAACGAGTCTCTCTCACGGCCGTGCGCGACTTGTACGACCGTCCTGCTTCGGCGAGCCGTAGCGATGCCGGCCCAGGTCCTCACGAGCGTATGGCCGCAACTGCACCGACTTCTCTACCGCGAGCGGACCAAGCCGCTTCATTCCCCGAGCCTTCAGGCTCCAACGGCATCGCCATTGCACCGAGCCATACCCGGGACGGCCACGCGTTGCTCCTGATCAACCCGCATACGCGATTCTTTTTCCGCTCGGAGATGCAGGTGGCCAGTGACGCAGGGCTCAACGTTTACGGAGCGGCTACTTGGGGACAGTTCCTGATCTACCAGGGCTGCAACGAACATGTTGGCTGGATGCACACCTCGAGTGGCATCGACAATGTCGACGAGTTCGTCGAGACCCTCCGAGTAGGTCCCAACGACACCCTGCAATACCGCTACGGCGCCGAGGCGCGCGACGTCCAGACGAAGTTCATCACTCTCGCCTACAAGGCGGCCGACGGTACCCGTCATGAACGTCAGTTCGTCACCTATGCTACCCATCACGGCCCCGTCGTTGCAGAGTGGAATAACAGACTGATCACCGTGGCCCTGATGAACAAGCCTGTCGAAGCCCTCGAGCAGTCGTTCCTGACTGAAAAGGCTACCGACTACGCCAGCTTTCTCGAGGTCGCCAAGCTGCGCGCCAATTCGAGCAACAACACGATCTTTGCCGACTCGAAAGGCGAGATCGCGTACCTTCACCCGCAGTTCGTGCCCCGACGCGACGACCGGTTCGACTACAGCAAGCCTGTCGATGGCAGCGATCCCGCCACCGACTGGCAGGAGTCCCACTCTCTCGATAGCCTGCCGCATGTACTGAATCCGGCCAACGGTTGGGTGATGAATACCAACAATTGGCCGTGGACTGCCGCGGGCCCCGACAGTCCGCGCAGGGAGAGCTTCCCGCGCTACATGGACCAGGCCGGCGAGAACCCCCGCGGGCCGCACGCGGAACGACTGTTGCGCGGAAGATCCGACTTTACGCCCCGGTCCTTGCTGGCGGCGGCATTCGATGCCTATTTGCCTGCCTTTGCGCGCCTCATACCGGAGTTGGTTGCGGCTCACGGGCGCTTGCCGGTCGTGGCTGCGCCCGGGCAAAACCTCAGGGCCCGTCTCGCCGGTCCAGTCGGCCTGTTGAAACGTTGGGATTGCCGGTGGGCACTCGACTCAACCGCCACGACTCTGGCGGTCTATTGGGGCGAAGCCCTGTGGGCGGTCAGCTCCCAGCCCGCGGAAGAACTCGGAATTCCGGTCTGGGACTACCTGGCCACGCGGACCTCCGATGCCGAGAAGCTAACCGCTCTCCAACAGGCCGTGGACGGGCTCACCAGAGACTTCGGCTCCTGGAAGGTTGCGTGGCAGGAGGTCAACCGCTACCAGCGTAACGACGGCGGCGTTGCTCAGGCCTTCGACGACAGCAAGCCCAGCACGCCTGTCCCATTTGCCTCGGCACAGTGGGGCTCGCTCGCGTCGTTCGGCGCGAGTCGCTTTGCCGGCACGAAGCGACGTTACGGGACTTCCGGTAACAGCTTCGTCGCCGTCGTCGAATTCGGCCCCAGGGTGCGGGCTTGGGCCGTGAGCACGGGCGGGGAGAGTGGTGACCCGCAGTCTCGGCATTTCGCGGATCAGGTTGACCGCTATGCACGCGGCGATCTACGGCGGGTCTACTTTTATGCGGACGAGCTGCAGAACCATATTGAGCGCCGCTATCGTCCCTAGGACATGCAACAGGATCCGAACAGGGCCCGGGGACCCCGAGACATCACGCCATTGGATAGACCGCGAGTCAGTCCCGTGACCTGAGGGACTTGCGGTAATCCCGTGGCGGTTGTCCCACCCAGCCTCGAAACGCGTGATTGAAGGTGCTCACCTCGGAGTAGCCGAGACAGTAAGCGATCTGAGCGATACCGAGCCTTGGATTTTCAAGCAGGTTCAACGCCAAGGTCCTGCGCACCTCGGCGAGCAGATCCGAGTAGCTCAATCCCTGCACGGCAAGGCGCCTTTGCAGGGTGCGCACGGAGCAGCCCAGGCTCTTTGCCAAGCGCTCCACGCTGCTGTCGCCCTCAACGACCAGTTGCGCGATGCTGCGCCGCAGCCCGGAGAGTTCGTCCTGTTGAGTCTCGAGACCGGCGAGCTGCAGGTCACCATAGTGCCGCATGAGCCGCTCGATGGTCGCATCAGCCGTCTTCATCGGACGCTCGAGTACGGCAGCATCGAACCGAATGCCGGCCCACGCGTGACCGCTCCAGACCTTCGCGCGCAGCAGCCCTGTGCGCTCGCGGCGCGCAGCCACGCTCTTCTCAGCCGACTGCGGCAACAGAACCTCGATCGGTGCCCAATCGGGCTCGCCAAGGCCGTGACGGATCACGTTGCAGACGAACGCCACGCCCCAGTCGTTCTTCTGTCGATAGGTCATCAACAAGGGATCGATGTAGTAGGAATACGAGAATGCCATGCCGCCCTCGACCTCGAGGCGGTAGACCGTCGAATCCACCATGGTCGGCAGGTAGCGGCCAAGTATGTGCAATGCCCCACGCACAGTGCGCGACGCTAGCGCCAAATTACCGACCACCCCCGCCTTCCTTGGATCGTACTGAGTCCCGAATCTGAGTCCGAAGTGCGGATCGGCGAGCTCTTCCGCACAGATTTCGAGTAGCCCAAGAAAGCGAATCAACGGCACGCGTCGCTCCGGGTCGGTGAGATCCCCTACGGCGAGCCCGGCGCGGCCCAGGATGGCGTTCGGGTCCGCGCCGCGTTCGCGCAGATAGTCATCCAAGCCGTACATGAGACTTGCGAGATTGAGTGTCGGCACCCCGGGCAGGTGCGAAGTGGGGGTGGCGGGCATTGGCGCGATTTCCCAACTACCTGGCGCCGTATCTCGCGACGGCGCAACGATGGGAAACCATGATACCGCCCGAACGGAAGGCCTGTCGCCGACCGCACGTACGAGGAACGCCACAAATGACTCCACTGAGCCCGCAGCCCTCTCCGGCGGAAATCCAGGCCGCCGTCGGGCAGACCATTGCAGATCTCGGCGCAGCGTTCTCGGGGGTACTCGTGAACATTGGTCGCAGATTGGGGCTTTACAAGGCCATGGCGCAGATCGGCGTCTGTACCTCCGAGCAACTCGCGCAAGCGACAGGCGTTCGCGAACGCTATGTGCGCGAATGGCTCAACAACCAAGCTGCAGGAGGCTACGTGCGCTACGACCCCGACGGCCAGACCTACGCGCTGCCTGCCGCGCAGGCTATGGTCCTCGCCGACGAGGACAGCCCCGTATACATGGCTTCGGCCTTCGAGGTGGCGGCTGCGTTCTGGCTCGACGAAGAACGCATTCTCCAGACCTTTCGCTCCGGCGAGGGCCTCGGCTGGCACGAGCACCATCAGCGATTCTTTTGCGGAACCGAGATGTTCTTCAGGACGGGTTATCGGACCCACCTCGTCTCTGACTGGCTCCCGGCTCTGGATGGCGTCGTCGAGAGGTTACGCGCCGGGGCCCGTGTGGCAGACGTCGGCTGCGGCCATGGCGCATCGACGATCCTCATGGCGCGTGCGTTCCCGCAGTCCGAGTTCGTAGGCATCGACTATCACGCCGCTTCCATTACGACGGCCAGCCAGCGGGCCCGCGAGGCCGGCGTCGACAACCTGCGGTTCGAGATCGCGACAGCGAAGGACTACGGCGGGAAGAATTTCGGTCTCGTGTGTTTCATGGATTGCCTGCACGATCTGGGCGATCCCTTGGGCGCCCTGGTCCATGCGCGCCAGGCTTTGCAGTCCGACGGCAAAGTCATGCTCGTTGAGCCTTACGCCGGCAACGCCGTCCAAGAAAATCTGCACCCGCTCGGCCGCCTCTTCTACGCGGCCTCGGCGATGGCCTGTACGCCGAACTCGCTCTCGCAGGAGGTCGGTCTGGGGCTCGGCGCGCAAGCCGGGGAAGAGCGGCTGCGCCGTTTGACCCTGGACGCCGGGTTCGCGGATCTGCGGCTCGCAACGCGCACCCCCGTCAACCTCGTGCTCGAGATTTCGCGGTAGCAGCGTGGACTGCGAACAAACAGCAGTTGTGCGGCCCGGCGTGCAGCGGATGGTGTTCCGCAAAAGGAACATCTCTATCCGAGCTTCGGACGCGCCCAGGGAGCCACCCCGGGAGAGCCTGTACACTGCAGGCGATGAACCCTGTCCCCCTGACGCTCTTCGAAAAGATCTGGCGGAAACACGCGATCCTGGTGCGGGAGGACGGCCAGACGCTGTTGTATATCGACAGACACTTCCTGCAGGACGGCTCGGCCCCGGCGTTCGAGATGCTCAGGCAGCGTGGACTGAAGCCTCGGGTTCCGCAGCGGGCCTTTGCGACGCCGGATCACTACATTCCTACCGACAGCCGTGATCTGGCGAGCATCGCGGACCCCGAGAAGAGAGCGATGGCTGAGGCCCTCCGGCAGGACAGCGCCGCCGCGGGCATCCAGTACTTCGGTCTTGACGATCCCCGGCAGGGAATCGTGCATGTGGTCGCTCCCGAGCAGGGCCTGAGTCAGCCGGGAATGTTGATCGTTTGTGGGGACAGCCACACCTCGACGCATGGGGCGCTCGGCGCGCTGGCCTTCGGCATCGGAGCGACCGAGGTCGCCCATGTCCTCGCCACCCAGACACTCTGGCAGCGCAAGCCGAAGACGCTGCGGATCTCGCTGGGCGGAGCGCTGCAGGCCGGTGTTGCGGCGAAGGACGTCATTCTCGCGATCATCGCCAAGATCGGGGCAGCGGGAGCGACCGGTCACGTGATCGAGTACGCAGGGCCGGCGCTGGCCGGTCTGTCGCTGGAGGGACGGCTGACGATCTGCAACATGACCATCGAGGCGGGTGGCCGCGCCGGAATGATTGCACCGGACGCGACTACGTTCGCCTATCTGGAGGGTCGGCCGTTCGCACCCCGGGGTGCGCAATGGGAGAGTTCAGTCGAACGCTGGCAGGGCCTGGTGAGCGATCCTGGGGCGGCCTTCGATAGGGAAGTCGAACTCAATGTAGGCGAGATCGCGCCGATGGTGACTTGGGGCAATAGCCCGGAGGATGCGCTCGCAATTACGGGGCGCGTGCCGGATCCCGCAGCGGCTCCAAGCGTGGAGCGGCGAGATGCGATGTTGCGCGCGATCCAATACATGGGGCTTCAGCCCGGCATGGCGCTGACGGACGTGACAATTGACCGGGCATTCATTGGCTCCTGCACCAATGGGCGCATCGAAGACCTGCAGAGCGCCGCTGCTGTGGTGCGCGGCAGGAAGGTCGCTGCAGGTGTCGAGGCCTGGGTGGTGCCAGGGTCGGGCCCCGTCAAGCGGGAAGCCGAAGCGCGTGGGTTGGATCGCGTGTTCAAGGAGGCCGGGTTTCAGTGGCGCGAGGCGGGCTGCTCGATGTGCCTCGGAACCAACGGTGACATCGTGGCGCCCGGGCAGCGTTGCGCGTCCAGTACCAACCGAAACTTCGTTGGCCGGCAGGGACCGGGCTCGCGCACACACCTGATGAGTCCGGCAATGGTTGCGGCGGCGGCGGTGAGCGGCAGGCTTACCGACGTGCGGCGGCTGCTCGGCGGCCGTTGAGCATGGAGCCGTTCAAATCTCTGCGCGCAGTGGCCCTGCCGATCGCCCAACCTAACTTCGACACGGACCAGATTCTTCCTGCGCGCTTCCTGCAGAAGCGACGCGCGGAAAACTTCGGCGAGTTTCTGTTTCGTGATCTGCGCTACCGTGGGGACGGTGTCGGGAAGCCCGACTTCGTGCTCAACAAGCCCGCGTACCGTGCTGCCCGTATCGTCGTCGCAGAAGAGAACTTCGGCTGCGGATCCTCCCGAGAGCACGCGGTTTGGGCGCTGTACGACTACGGAATCCGGGTAGTCATCGCGCCCAGCATGGGGGACATCTTCATGTCCAATGCGGCCCAGAATGGTCTGCTCACCATCGTGCTGCCTGCGCAGGCGGTGGCGGGGATGATAGAGGCGGTGCTGGCGGCGCCGGGGGTGCAGGTCGCGGTGGACCTCGAGGCGCAGCAGGTCACGCTGGCGTCGGGCGTTCAGCATCACTTCGAGATCGATGCGTACCGCAAGAAAACACTCCTCAGCGGCCTGGATGAGCTGGGCTACACGCTGACCCAATTGGAACAAATCAAGGCTTTCGAGCTGCAGCTATGAAGATCGCGGTATTGCCGGGCGACGGCATCGGTAAGGAAGTGACCGCCGAGGCGGTCAAGGTGTTGCGCGCCGCTGTTGGCTCAAAGTCCCTCGAGCTCACCGAGGCGCCGGTGGGTGGCGCGGGTGTGGAGGCCGCAGGTGACCCGTTGCCGCCGCGAACGTTGGAGATAGCGCAGGAGGCCGACGCCATTCTCTTCGGGGCGGCGGGCGTGCCCGGGGACGAAAGTATCCCGTATGACATGCGGCCGGGCGCGAGCCTGCTGCGTCTGCGCAAGGCGCTGGGGTTGTTCGCGAACTTCCGGCCCGCGTTCCTGTTTCCGGAGCTGGTCGATGCTTCGACCCTCAAGCGCGAAGTGGTCGAGGGACTGGACATCATGATCCTGCGCGAGCTGACCGGTGACCTCTACTTCGGCGAGCCGCGAGGTTTCAGAACCAACTCGGCCGGCGAACGTGAAGCCTTCAACACCATGCGCTACTCGGAATCCGAGGTCGAGCGCATCGCGCGAGTGGCTTTCGAGACCGCGCGCAAGCGACAGCGGAAGGTGTGCTCGGTCGACAAGGCCAATGTGCTCGAGACCATGCAGTTGTGGCGCGAGGTCACGACCCGGGTCGGTAAGGACTACCCCGACGTGGAGCTGACCCACGCATTCGTCGATGCCGCGGCGATGATGCTCATGCGGGCGCCCAAGCAGTTTGACGTGATCGTGACCGGCAACGTCTTCGGTGACATCCTGTCGGACGCCGCGGCCATGTTGACCGGATCGATCGGCATGCTGCCCTCGGCGTCCCTGAGTACGGGAAGCAAGGGGCTGTACGAACCCGTGCACGGGAGTGCACCCGACATTGCGGGCAAGAACATCGCCAATCCACTGGCGGCAATTCTGTCTGCCGAGATGATGTTGCGCTATTCGTTCGACGACGCACGCAGCGCGGATCGGATCTCAGGAGCCGTGCGTAAAGTACTGGCGGCGGGTTATCGTACCGGCGACATCTTCCAGCCGGGAATGAAACGGGTCGGTACAAGAGAGATGGGGGACGCCGTAGTGGCGGCGCTATGAGGAGCAACATCAATCTACGGGGGCGCGTTGCGATCGTTACGGGCGGTGCCCGCGGAATCGGTTTCGCGACGGCGCAGAGGTTCCTGAGCTGCGGCGCGCAGGTCGCTCTCTGGGACATCGATGCATCCCGCGTCAAGCAAAGCGCGAGCGAACTGGCATCTTCGGGCACTGTGAGCGCACATGTCGTGGAACTGACCGATGAGTCGGCGGTTCAGACGGCTGTTACCCAGACACTGGCGGCCCATTCCCGGCTCGATATCGTCGTGAACAGTGCCGGCATCACGGGCGGCAATGGAACGACCTGGGAGTTGGACCCCAAGATCTGGCGACAGGTTCTGGAGGTCAACCTCTACGCACCCTACCTGGTGTGCCGGGCCGTCGTGCCGCACATGATCGCGGCCGGCTATGGGCGCATCGTCAACATTGCCTCCATCGCCGGGAAGGAAGGCAATCCCGGCGCCTCCCACTACAGCGCCTCCAAGGCGGGACTGATCGGCTTCACCAAGTCCCTCGGCAAGGAACTGGCGCAGAAGAACATCATGGTCAACTGCATCACGCCCGCCGCGGCGCGCACCGAAATGTTCGGGCAGATGACCCAACAGCACATCGATTACATGCTGGCGAAGATCCCGATGGGGCGCTTCGTGCTACCCGAGGAGATCGCTGCGATGATCGCCTGGCTGTCTTCGGAGGAGTGCTCCTTCACGACCGGCGGGGTGTTCGACATTTCCGGCGGGCGGGCGGTTTACTGACGCGAGGTCCACGAGAGGCGGAATGAGCGTCCACGGGGGGAGGTTGGAGTGAGCGCGCGCGAGGGGGAGGCGAGGCCGGCGACATTACAGTCGCCAGGGGTTGCCGTTGGCAACCCTGGCGCGGTGGCCGCGGGCCGTTACGCCGGCGAGGTCGCGGCCAGACTCGATCGGTTGCCGCTCACCCGGACTCTGTGGCGCTTCGTGCTGCTCATCTCATTGGGCGGCATCTTCGAGTTGTACGACCTGTTCATGACGACGTATATCGCGCCTGGACTGGTCTCGAGCGGGCTGTTCACCAGCACACCCGCAGGCTTCTTCGATCCCCGCGGCGTGGGCTTCGTCGTCTTCTCCACCTTTGCCGGCATGTGGGTCGGGTGCATCGGATTCGGCTTCATCGCGGACCGGCTCGGCAGGCGTTCCATCTTCACGTTCTCGTTGGTCTGGTATTCCGTGGCAACGGCCATCATGGCCGTTCAATCCACGGCCGAGGCCGTCGATCTGTGGCGGTTCATCGCCGCCATCGGCGTGGGCCTGGAGCAGATCACGATCGATACCTTCCTGCCCGAGCTCGTTCCGCCACAACACCGCGGTCGCGCGTTCGCGTTCTATCAGTTCGTCGAGTTCTGCGTCGTGCCGCTGGTCGCCCTCCTGGGCTGGCTGCTCGTCCCGCTCAATCCGCTTGGAATGTCAGGGTGGCGCTGGGTCGCGCTGATCGGTTCGGTTGGAGCGATCGCAGCCTGGTGGTTGCGCCGGGCGCTGCCCGAGAGTCCGCGCTGGCTGGCGTTGCACGGCCAGAACGAGCGGGCCGAGCAGATCATGCGAGATATCGAGGGGCGTGTTGCTCGTGACGTCGGCGTGGACGCACTGCCACCCGCTGCGCCGGGCACCGATGCGGTGGAGGCCAAGAGCCGCTTCAGCGAGCTGTTGAAGCCTCCATATGGGAAGCGGACGCTGGTGCTGTCGATCTTCAACCTGATGCAGACGATTGCGTTCTACGGCTTCGGTGCGTGGGTGCCCAGTCTCTTGATCGCCAAGGGCCTCCACGTCACCACCAGCCTGCAGTACGCGTTCATCATTGCCCTCGCCAACCCCATCGGACCGCTGCTGGGGATGCTGATCGCCGATCGCATGGAGCGCAAATGGCAGATCGTCTGCGCCGGGGCGTCGGTTGCGGTATTCATGTACCTGTTCGCGCTTCAGCAGAGTGACTGGCTGGTGATCGTGTTCGGTGCGCTCGTGACGATGACGAACAACTGGATCTCGTTCGCCGTCCACGGCTATCAGGCCGAGCAGTATCCGACCCGGATACGCGCCCGCGGCGTCGGCTTCGTCTACTCTTGGAGCCGGATCAGCGCGGCGCTGGCGGGCCTCCTGATCGGGTTCTTCCTGCACGAGGACGGCGCCATGGGAGTGGCGTTGTTCATCGGGGGCGCGATGGTGGTGATGGTCGTGACCATCGGGGGGTTCGGGCCGCGGACGCTCAACCGGCGGCTGGAGGAACTTTCGCAGTAGGAGTTCCAAGCTTTCGGCGTCCGGCGCCGTCTAATTGACGGGAGCCAGACGAAGAAACCCGCATGGACCACCAACAGCTGAAAAGTCTCATTCGGCAGGCGCAAGGCGGCGACGCGGCCTCCTTCGCCGAGCTTCTGGACCTGCACTACCCGACGATCTACCGGATCGCCTGGAAATGGTGCGGCCATCGCGCCAACGCCCAGGACATCGCCCAGCAATCCTGCATCAAGCTGGCTGGGAGCCTGGCGCATTTTCGTTTCCAGGCGGCGTTCACGAGCTGGCTCTATCAAGTGGTGGTCAGCTGCGCCCGGGACTGGCAGCGGGCCCAGCAGCGCCACGAGCACGACGCCCTACCCGAGATCGAGCCGCCCGCTGAAGCCACGCGTCCTGAAGACTACATCTACCTCGCCCAGCTGCTCGAACAGCTCGATGAGCTCGGCGAGGGGATGAAGGAGACGGCCTTGCTCGTCCACGGCGAGGGTCTCAGTCATGCCGAGGCAGGCGGGATTCTGGGCGTCTCGGAATCAACTATTTCCTGGCGCGTTCACGCGATCCGCAAGCACCTGACGCGGCGTGAAACCCAGATGAGCGGTGGCATATGAAAGGACGATCCTTCGAATACTACCTGGAGCACACGACTCCCCCGCCGCCGGATCCGGAGGCACAAGAGCGGGCCAAGCGCGCTGCCCTGGTGGAGTTTGCGAGAGTTCACGCTCGGGCAAGTGAGGCGAGCCGGTCGGGGGGAACTGGGGAAGCGGCGAGTGTGCCGGCTCGCGCCGGCTGGCGATCCAGGAAGACGCTGTGGGGAGCTGTGGCAACCGCTTGCGTTGTGGTCGTCGCGGTCTCAGCGGTGTGGTGGGTGCCGCCAGAGCGGCGTCACATCCTGGCGCACGGCCCTGCGAGTGGACAGGGGCAGGTCGCCGCGCAGCCGCAGGTGGTCGATGGCGGGGCGGCGGCAACAACGCCCGTCGGGCCGCCGCAGGACGCCAAGGACGTGGAGCTACCGCGCTCAATTAACACACCGGCTGAGGCCCAGCCGCGTAGGGCGCCCATGCGGCTCGTTCCATCTAAAAAGCCGTCCGCGTCGGCCGCGGACTCAACGGCGGAGCCCGCACCGCAGCCGGCACCGCGGTCGGCATCGTTGGAAGAGGTGGTGGTGACGGGCGCCCGGAAAGAGAGGCGGGAGTTCAATGCCCCAGCGCCGCTCGTTGCGATTCAGGGGGGCGCTTTTTTTGGCTCGGCGGCTTCTGCGGTACAGGTTCCGCCGCGAGGGCCTGTTTCGGACAGCCAGAACCAGTTCGAGCACTTCGAAATCAACCCGGTGAAGCGCGTAGCGGACGACCCGGTGTCGACCTTCTCGGTCGACGTGGACACCTCGTCCTACAGCTTTGCCCGACGGAGGTTGAACGAGGGAGTGTTGCCGCCGGTGGACGCTGTCCGTGTCGAGGAGATGATCAACTATTTCGACTATGCGTGGCCGACGTCCGATTCGCGTGAACAGCCTTTCAAGGCCACTGTGACCGTCAGCGATTCTCCGTGGGGTGCGGGAAAGAAGCTGCTCCACATCGGCATCAAGGGTTATGAGCTTCCCGCCCGGGGCAGGCCGGATGTCAACCTGGTGCTGCTCCTGGATGTCAGCGGCTCGATGGACGAGCCGGACAAACTGCCGCTCGCGCAGCAGTCGATGGCCATGCTGCTGGATACCCTGAAACCCACCGACACGGTCGCAATCGTGGTCTACGCCGGAGCCGCAGGCGAAGTGTTGGCGCCTACGCCGGTGGCGGATAAGGAGAAGATCCTGCAGGCGCTGAACTCACTGCGGCCGGGGGGCTCGACCGCCGGTGCAGCTGGAATCCGCCTGGCCTATGAGCTGGCCGCAAGGAGCTTTCGCAAAGGCGGCGTGAACCGCATTCTTCTGGCCACGGATGGGGACTTCAACGTCGGCATCACGAATCGCAATGAGCTCAAAGGGTTCGTGGAGCGGCAGCGCGAGCAAGGCGTGTATCTGTCGGTGTTGGGGTTCGGGGAGGACAACTATCGCGACGACATGGCTCAGACGCTTGCGCAGAACGGCAATGGTGTCGCGGCCTACATCGACACGCTGAACGAAGCGCGGAAGGTGTTGGTCCAGGAGGCGTCGGCGGCGCTGTTCACCATCGCGAAGGACGTCAAATTGCAGGTCGAATTCAATCCGGCGACGGTCGCGGAGTATCGTCTCGTCGGCTACGAGACCCGCGCTCTCAATCGCGAGGACTTCAACAACGACAAGGTTGATGCGGGTGATGTGGGAGCGGGTCACACGGTGACTGCGATCTATGAGATCACGCCTGTGGGCTCGAGCGCGCGACTGGTTGATGACCTGCGCTATTCCGAAGCCGCGAAAGCGGGCGCGGATCTCAGGAGTAAAGGGGGCGAATACGGCTTCCTCAAGATCCGCTACAAGCTGCCGGACAGTTCGCAGTCGCGGTTGATCGAGCAGCCCATCCGCATCGATGCTCGCGTACCGGAGGCGCTCAGGCAGGACGTCGAGTTCGCCACTGCGGTGGCGGGCTTTGGGCAGCTGCTACGCGGCGGAAAGTATACCGGCCGTCTGACCTTCGACGATGTGTTCAAGCAGGCGCGCGGCGGGCTCGGCGAGGACTCCTACGGCTATCGAGCCGAGTTCCTGGAATTGGTGCGCAAGGCCCAGCACGTGCAGCGCTAGGAGGGGGCGGGGGTGGTATAAAGGGAAAAAATCAGCCTTTGATTTTTTCCATGAGCGAACGCACCCCGGCCGGCCAGGAATACATTCCTTCCTTGGAGAAGGGTCTGGCCGTCATCGGGTTGTTCAGCGCCGAGACTTCCGCACTGACCCTCAGTCAGATCGCCAGCAAGCTCAAGTTGACCCCGGGCTCGGCCCGGCGCGTCCTGAGGACACTCGAGACGCTGGGCTACCTGACCTGCGCGGAGAACCGCTTCAGCCTGACGACCCGGGTGCTGCAGCTCGGCTTCGCCTATCTGTCCTCGCAGCCCATCGCGAAGGTGATGCAGCCGGTGTTGATGGAAATGGCCATCCCGCTGCAGATCGAGAACCGCACGATTGCGGCGCTCGTCACCGGTTCCACGGTCGGTCAGGTCACGGTTGCGGCGCTGATCGAGGACTGTCTTCCGGTGCTGCGTGAAGCGGCCGACCGATTGGCGCAGCTGACGGCTGTACTCGTCTGAAGCCTACGGTGTAGTACCGGGTGCCTTGCAGCAGTTGATTGTTGCTGTCGAACAGCACGTCGGTCGCCATGTGCGTGGGATCCGCATCCAACACCGGGGTGAACTCCCCTGCCACCCGGGTATCGCTGAAGCGGAAATTCGTCGTGTGCAGCAGCAGTAGGCCGCCCGGCTTCAGGCACCGTGCAAAGTCCGTAACGACGCTTTCGAATCGCTCGAACGTGATGAGCGAGTCGGAGCGTTGCATTGCCTTCGTGGTGAGGTCGCCGTGGCACAACACGGCAAGGCAGAAGATCGCGTCGTAGCTGGCGGTTTGTTCGTCGGCTGTCGTCGCTCCCACCACGAAGTCAAGTCCGTGCGCGGGCTCTGCTTGGGCGCGCCGCCGACACAGTGCGATGTTTTCGGGGCTCACGTCGATGCCCACTATCCGGGCAGTCGGGAAATAGCTGCGCAGCGCGAACACCTCATCACCGCGCGAGCAGCCGAACGAGAGCAGCCGCAGTCCTGGGGCAGCGCCGAGCTGGTCGCGCGCAAACTCAAACAGCCACGGGTACCGGTTCGGCAACGTGTAGGGATAGGGCTGGAATCCCCCCGGCAGTGAAGCGACGGGGGCCGGGGCAAAGGCGGGGAAAGCCCGTTGGAAGGCGCGACGGCCGCGCCGGGCGAGGGTCCGCAGCTGGTTCAAGCCTGGGAGGGTCATCGGAAGTAAGTAGCTCGCGGGACACCCCCGGTTCAACTGCGGGGCGGCATGGCGGTCAGAAACGGACGGCTGCGGATGAACTGGGAGACGATCCACTTTTCGCCACGCGTCGGCGGACGGCCTGCGTGCAGCATGCGCATGTCCGGCTGCAGGTCCGGCAGCGCGTTGATGAACAGGAGACCCTGGCCGCGCCGGCCCTTGTGGCAGATGCCAAGGGTGGGGAAGTCGGTCGCCCCGTCGTCGTAATCGTCGTTGAGGTAAATCAGGAAGGTCGCGATCCGCTGCCCATTGCGGGTGATCTCGTCCGCGTAGTTGGGGGTGGTGGGGCTGACGAAGTCGTAGTGATCGGTGGATTCCTCGCCGACGGCATAGTGAAGCACCGCTGGGGCTTCCATGTGGTTCATCGGGATGCGGGAAGCCAAGGACATTCGCACCTGCACGAGCACATCCAGGAACTCGACGTCGGCCAGGCTGAAATTGGCAACCCGGTTCGTGCGTGTTTGACCGACGATGTCGCGGTTATTGACTGAGTCGTAAACCAGCGCGCGGGTGAGACGACCTGATGCCCGCTCCATGATCCAGTCGCAGATCTGCGGGCTGACCAGGCAGTCGAACGCCCGGATCTGCGGATCCGCACTGAGCTCGCGGCCCGGCGGATCACTCTGCCAGCCGGAAGAGTCGATGTGCGAGGCCAGGCGCCCCCAGTAGTCGCCGCCCGCGTTCTGCGCGGCATGGCTCGTTGCGCTACCGGCCAGCGCAGTCAGCTGCGCGCGCGCGGGCTGCCAGTTTCGATCCGCGGCAACGACCAGCCAGCGCAAAGCGTCGTTCCAGCCCGGTGTGAAGTAAAGGCCCAGTGCCGTGAGAGCCGCCATTCTGGCCGCGGCTTCGGCATCGCCTTGCCGGGCGGCGTCATGCAGAAATCGGGCGCCCTCAGCGGGTAGAGGTGGGGCGCGATAGCCCGTGAGGAGTCGCTTGCCCAACTGGCGCATGCACACGAGATCCCCAGCCTGGGTACCGAGCGCCAGCTCGTTGACGGCGTCGTCGTGGCGACCAGCGGCATCGTGTTGGTCGGCGAGCGCGAGGTGCGCCGTTGCTGTCGCTTGCGGGCTCATTGCGCGCAAAGGCTACGGCGCCGGGCGGCGCTCGGCAAGCCGGGAATGCAACCTGAAAAAAAAGGGGTGGCCGCGCGGCCACCCCCCAGGTTTCGTCAAAACGCTTTCTTAGAAACTCGCCTTCAGACCCACGAAGTACCGTCGACCCAGCACATCGTAGAAGCCCGGGTTCGTCGTGCTGGACGCGGTCGTGGTGCCGGGATTCGCTCCCACCACCGGCGGATTCTTGTCCAACAGATTGTTGATACCGAAGCGGACGCTGTACCTGTCCCACGTATAGCTGCTGAACAGATCGAAGTCGTCATAGTGCACCGTCGGCTGAATCGTGGTCGTCGGCAGCTGCGCCGCGGCCGCGTTTCTGACGCTGGGCAGATGACGCCAGTTCACACCGACAGTCAGACCGGAGATGTGATAGGCCAGGTTGGTCAGAGTCTGATACGTGAACTGACCGTTCTGGTCGAGGGTTCCCTTGGCATCCACCCGCGGCGAAGTCGGGCCCGTCTGATACTCGAACTGGCTCAGATAGTTGATGTTGGTGCTGGCCGAAATCTGGCCGGGGCCCAGGTCGTGCAACCAGTTGATCTGCAGGTCGACGCCTTGGGTCGTGAGTGTTCCGAGGTTCGAATACAGAGCCGTTACGGTTGCGCGATCGCCAGTAGTCGGCTCACGCTGGATCAGCTTGCAGTACACATTGTTGATGTCGTATGTCGGGTTGCTGACGCCGTTGTAGTTGAAGCAGTTGTTGTACACCGTGATGGACGACTGAGGAGAAATCGCGTCCGAGATAGCGATGTGGTAGAAGTCCACCGTCGCCGTCAGGTGGCTGACATGGAAGGGCTCCGTGAGGACGAATCCAGCCGTCCAGGTCCTGCCGGTTTCCGGTCCCACCTTCGGATTGCCCGTGTCGACTTCGATCTCGAGCGGGAAGAACGGCGGGCTCTGACGCGTGAAGCCGTCCGGACCGTGCGGATTGTTGTACGTCTGGATATCGAACTGCGAAGTGCTGTTGCCGATGATGGCCCGGCACAGCGCCTGCACCTGCTTGTAGTTCGGATTCGAGGGCGTCTTGCTGAACGTGTCGCCAGGAGGAATGTTGCCCCACGGCGAGATGGTCGCCACCGAGCACGGATCCACGCTGGGGAACGGCACCACCTGTTGGGTCGGGCCCGAGAACAACTCGGCAGTGTTCGGTGCGCGCGTCGCGAACTGATAACCGCCGCGGATTGAGAGCGAGTCGAGCGCTTTCCAGGTGAGCAGCGCCTTCCAGGTGCCCTTGGTGCCGGCCGTATTGAAATTCGAGAGGCGGTAACCGAGCTCGAGGCCCAGGCGCTTCACGACCGGCACGAGGAACTCACCGTAGAGTTCCTTCACGTTGGTTTCACCCTGCGTGGAGGCCGACGCGAACAGTCCGATGGGGCTGTCGATGATCTGCGTCTGCGGGTTGCCCGGTGCGTACTTGAAGACGTCCTTGCGGTAGGAGACACCGAAAGCGGAGCGCAATTCGCCGGCGGGCAGGCTGAACAGCTTACCCTGCATGTTGCCCTCGACGACGTCCTGAGTCAGCGTCGTCACGTTGCTCATGTTGTCCGCAATGGCGTTCAAGCAGTCCGCCGAGGGCGTGAACTGCTGGAACACGGGCAGACCGGTCGTACAGGTCAGGGAGTAGCCCGAGAGGGTCTGCTC
>FTEY01000454.1_pt1 | contig 21038 bp, 16 predicted proteins | sample 1640321 | NCBI WGS metagenome assembly FTEY01 (sample SAMEA3914816, study PRJEB12502) | metagenome | biome: forest; material: soil | place: USA | collected 2011-09-16 | depth 0.3 m
ATCCAGGGCGAGGTTTGCCGCCGTCTTGAACAGGAATGCCCGCAGGTAGCTGATGGCTTCCGGATGATCGAGGCGTAGCAGGCGAACGTAAGCTTCCTGCGCGACCTCCTTGGCCTCCTGTTCGGAGCCGAGTCGGGCAGCCACGAATCGCAGCAGGGCGGCGTTATGTTCGCGAAACAGCCGTTCGATGTGGGCTGGATCGGCGCAAACAGCCGCCCCTTCGGCGGGGGGCGCCCCAGCCGCAGCCGTATTGCCGATTTCGGCTGAGTCCAGAGGAGTCTTGCGTATCACCCGTTACGAATCCTAGCGCGCCCAACGGTGCTTAGACGCTCGTGCGCGGTAAAGCGGCAATGCGCCTGGCCGATCGTCGTCCGTGAGCAGGTGGACTGATGGGGCTCACAGACCGCCTTTGGGCTGAATTGACAGCCATGGGGTTCGGGGTGAGACTCGAAAAAGCGCGTCTTACAGGGCGCCTCCCGCCCGCGGCAAGGGAAAACTCCCACCTGTTCTGTCTTGAAGATCGTGCCTAGCACCTTCTTTCAGCCTGGTTCAGCGGGTCACAGGCACTCATGAAAGGAGGTTGCCATGACCCTGTCGAAGTCCCTACCTGCGCGACCGTCGCAGGAGTCCCTGCGCAAGCAAGGCAAGAAGCTCGCCCGTGATATCTCCGCCGGCAACGCGGCCGCGATAGCCCGCGCACGCGCGCAGTTGCCCAACGCCGAATTGCCACTGTCCCAGCGCGATGCGCAACTGGTACTGGCGCGTGAATATGGATTTGCGAGTTGGCAGGATCTTGCCGCCGAAGTGCTCAGGCGTCTCGGCAAGGGAGTGGAATGGGCCCTGGTCGAAGCCGGGAACGCCATCCACGAGAACGATGTCGAGCGCCTGAAACGGCTGATCACAGAATATCCTGCGTTACTTTCGTGCCGCCAGGAGGATGGCTGCTTTGTCCTCCTGCACGCGACTGTTGCATATGCGATCGATGTGTCCGACCCCGAGAGAGAGAAGACGTACTTCAGGCCACAATGCACTGAATTGCTGATCGATGCCGGCGCACGAATAGAGCCCTCGATGTGGGAGCGGGTCATTGACGCTGGGGCAGCGGCAATGCTGAGCCTTCTCGAGAGACGCGGCGTGCTGCCGCGTACTCTCCCGGTACTCGCAGCACTAGGCGATCTCGATGCGGTGCAAGCGAGTACGGCCGAACTTGCCACCCTGAACCAGGCGTTCATGAATGCCTGCCGCTTCAAGCGCAAGACGGTTGCCGCCTGGCTGTTAGATCGGATCATTGCGCTCGACGCAGATCTCGGCAGACAAATCGAGCAATGGCAGGATCGCACAGGCTTCATCGAGTTCCTGTCCGGGTTCTACGTACTTCTTCCGCCCGCTACGCCTTGGCGGACGTTTGTGGCGCGTAAGCTCTTGCACGCGATCGATGACGACGACCTGCCCGCATTCGTCGGCTGGTTGCGCAGCCAGCCGTGGCTCTTGGAGGGCGGTTGCGTGCACCTACAGGTTGAGTTGATCGAGCGTGCCGTATCGATGAACCGGGAGGCGTTCCTTACGCACCTGCTCGCTCAGGAGCCCGCGGTTCTGCGCAGTCGCACACCTCCGAAATCGACGGCGATCCTGTTTGCATTCGACGATGGCAATGCGCATCTCATACCTTTGCTGACGCGTGTCTGGCCGCTTCCTGATGATTTACCTCATGCGGCAGGGGCAGGAGATCTCGATGCCGTGAAACGTTGGTTTGACGAGGGCGGCAACCCTGTTCTCGGAGACCCGAACCGGCACCATGGGTCGAGCATAGACGCTCTGAGAGATACCCCTCCCGCGCAACAAGTGCTCGACACCGCTTTCGCCTGGGCGTGTCTGAATCATCGTTTCGAGATCGCCGAGTTCCTGCTCCGGCACGGTGCGAACATCAATACCACCTGGAACACGCACGAGCCGGCGAGCGTGCTGCATCTTGCTGCGGCCAAGGCCGACTACGATCTCGCGAAATTCCTCATAGATCGCGGGATCGACATGACGATCCGAGATTACCGCTGGGGCGGCACCGCCGCCGGGTGGGCGTACCACGTTGGGAAGGATCGGGGGATGGCTGGGTTTCTCGCGACGGCGGAGCGCGAGCGCGGAAATGACAAACGTGTGGACGGATCACCTCCGGGGTGAGGCTCACCCGGAACCCATCCGAACAGGCGTCGCAGCCATGGGCCGACGCTCGCTAAAACGCGACTCTGAGCGAAGCCCCGACCGTCAAGGGACGCACCGTATAGCCTTCCACCAGACTATTGATCTGCGGCCGCTGAATGATCGTCCGGTTGTTGCCGAGGTTCTTGGCAAACAAGGAGGCATCCCACTGCCCGAACCGGGCGGACAGCACCAGGTTCGCCACGGTGTAGGACGGATTGTAATAGTTTGAATTGGCAACCTGATAGCTTCCGCGCGACTCGCCCGTGTAGTCGACATCCACGTGCAGCAGGGCGTTGAACGTTCGCAGCAACGGCAGGTTGTAGTCCAACGATGCCGCCGCGGTCCGGTTTGGTGTGTTCAGAATCCACTCGCCGACGTCGGCCGCTCCGGGATTGTTGGTGCGCGTAATGACCGCGTGGTCGTAACTGCCGTTGAATCCAAGGGTCACGCTGTCGACGGGCCGGTATCGAATCTCGATGTCCATGCCGCTGCTGCGCGCGTCACCCACATTTGAAGTGTAGTAGTCGCCGCATATCGGCAGATAGATGAGCTGCTGAATGCCCTTCCATTCTATGTCATAGGCGGCGGCGTTGATGTTCAAGCGGCTGTCGAGAAGCGAGGACTTGATGCCGGTTTCGTAGCTCCACAGCGTATCGGTCTTGTAGGCCTGCGGACGGCTCGTGACGCCGATGTTCGCGAAGTCGGTCGCGCACAGGGACGTGGGGCCGAATGGCAATGGCGCAACCGGGCCGCCGAACCGGAAGCCCTTGGTCGCCGATGCATAGAGATTCGTCTTGGAGTTGAGATCGAAGGCCACCCCGTACTTCGGCGCAACCTCGGTGAACCTGTTGGAGTTTTCGTAGGGAGTGGGTACGCCCAGCAGATAGAAGCCGTAGGCACTGTAGCGATAGTCATAGTGCTGGGAGGCGTAGCGCGCACCGAAGCTCAAGTGCAAGCGACTGACGGGGAGGTAGTCGACCTGCCCAAACGCCGCGTACTGCCGCTCGTTCAGGCGATACATCTGCGTCCCGTCGTTATCGTCAGGAAACAGGACGACGCCCGGGGCAGCGTAGGTGGACTCGAGCAGCGACTGCTCCATCGGAATCCCGTACAGGTGCTGAAAGGCGGCATTGATGCCGGGGATGGTCTGGAAGTTCAGGTTGCTCGAGCTCTGATCCGAGACGTAGCCCCCGATGACCCATTTCAACCAGCCCGGTCCGTCGACAGGCGAGCTCAGCCGCAGTTCCTCCGAGCGCGTGATGTAGTCGGAAACGTAGTGAACCGGAGAGGGAAGATTGTCGAAAGTCGCCGCATTTTCGTCCGCCATGTCCGGATAGACCGGGTCGAGAAAATAGGTCGCAAACCCGTAGCTGTTGTAGTACGTCCCATCCTGCTGCCGATCGAACCTGCGATTGAAATAGCCGGTGATCGCGGTCAGGTCGGCGAAGCCCAGCGGCTGCTCGATCTTCAGGCTTGCCACCAGGACGTCGTCGGTACCCGGCTCTGGAACGAGCTTGTTTTGCTTCCACAGGCCCAGCGACGGATAAAACACCGAGGAGTCCCCGATCTTGTCCCGCTGGGCAAACAGCGCGGCGGTGACCCGGGTGGTGCCGTTCGGTATGAAGAGCAAGGAGAGATGACCAGTGTAGGCGCGTTCACTGTTGACGTCGCTATGCTGCAGAGGGCCGTCCAGCGAATAGTTGTCGAGGTACCCGCTGTCCGAGGAGTAGCCGATGCTGACGCGGGCAGCGAGCTTGTCGTCAATCAGCGGGAGATTGACCGCGCCGTTCCAGCCCCAATTCAGTCCGCCGTGACTCGTATCGGAAGTCTGCGCGGACACGAAGCCAGAGGACTCCTGCAAGTCCGGCGCCTTGGTGAGAAAGCGTACGGTGCCCCCCATGGAGCTGGCTCCGTACAACGTGCCCTGCGGGCCGCGCAGCACCTCGATGCTGGAAAGATCAACGAGCTTCGGCTGCGTCGCGCCATCGAGGAAGAGATTGGTTACCGTCACCGATACGTCGTCGATGTAAACGCCGATCGTCGCGGACCCGGAGGTCGAGCTGACGCCTCGAATCTCTATGTTGGTCAGTCCCTCGCTGCCGCCGGACCCGAAGCTCATGCCCGGTACGGTCCGCGACAGGTCGTCATAGTCTGCCACCTGGGCGCGCTCCAGAGTTTCCCCGGACAACGCGGAGATACTGATCGGTACATCCCGGATATTCTCGGCGCGCTTCTGGGCGGTCACGATGACCTCCGAAATGGCGCTGGTATCGAGGGAACCTTGCGCCGGAGAATCGATGTCGCTGGCGGCAGCGGCCAATGCGGTGGCCACACTGAGTACCAGGCTCAGCGAACCCGACCAGGCGAGCCAGCGCGTTCTCTTTGGTTTTCTCGTCCACATACAACAGGCCCCAACGTTTCGGTCATGACACGACCTGGGATGACTGCAGTATGAGCACCGGAAACGCCGTTGAAATAGCCAGAAAATAGCAATGAAGGGCATAGGCAGGGTCGATGCCCCAACACGGCGCAGCCAGCCCCGCGTTGATGCGTGTTGAGGCATCCGCGAGCGGCCGGCACCGTCCGATGCTCGCGTCCGCATGCAGGTTTTGCAATCGCGCGCCCGGTGGTTCATGGTTGGGCCCATGTCCCCCGTCAACCCAACAGCCCGCGGACTCGAGGCGGAATCTTGAACGCACCCACCAAACCCCAGCGATCCCCCAAGATCGGCACGGCGGAGGAGCAGCGCTTTCTGCGGCGCGTGGACTGGAACCTATTCCGGCAGTTCTTCGAGATCGCGCAGTCGGGGAGTGTGAGCGCGGCCGCGCGGCGGCTGAACCTGCGTCAGCCGAGTCTCAGTGCGGCGCTGAAGCGTCTGGAAGATCACCTTGGGCTCGCTCTGTGTCGCCGCACGGTCTCTGGCATCGAGCTCACGGCGGCCGGCAAAGCGCTCCTGTCCCTGACCAGCGAGATGATGGAATCCGCGCGACGGGCTCCACATCTGACCTCGCAAGCCGCCGAACAGGTGCAAGGCTCGCTATCGATCCGGATGATCTCGAACGTAATCTGCCGCGAGTTCGATGACGCTTTGGGCTCTTTCCACCAGCGCAACCCGGCAGTAGAAATAAGCGTCGCGGTCGCGCCGTGGCGCGACGTCCTTGACGCCGTCTCGCGGGGCGAATGTGACCTGGGCGTGAGCCACGACAATGCCCTGCGGCCGCATCTGCAGTACGAAGCGCTGTTTCGTGAAACGCAGCAGGTCTATTGCGGCCGTCACCACCCGCTCTACGGCCAGAGATTGCGGGATCCGAACACCCTCGTTTCGGAGTATTTCATCGTCACACACGGTGACGAGCCCGAAGATCTCACGACGTTCCGGCAGCGATTTGGGCTGGGACGCAACGCATCCGGCCATACCGAGGATCTGCACGAGGCCGCCCGGTTGATCGAGATCGGCGTCGGCATCGGGTTTCTCCCCACGATCGTGGCGAGGGCCCGGAGTCGGGAAAACCTCTGGCCTATCCTCGACCTCACCGCCCTGCCCAGCTATCCGATCTATCTGGTGGCGCAGCCGCCCGCACGCGTATCCACTCCTTCGCAGATATTTCTCGATGAGGTGCGGCGCCGCCTGGCGGCGGCCGCCTCACGCTGAGGGATCGATGAGATCGATGGCCGCCATACGCCGAAGCGGCCTATTCGGGGGCGCACTTCGGCTCTAGGCTGAAACGCCGTTTTTTACGGAGGGGAGCCTTGCATTTGCCGTCCGCGCACCATCTTCAAGGACTTTGGAGTCGCCAATTCCTCCAACACGACGGCGCCGCGCCTGACACCACCTCGTCGGTATCCTGGCTGCAGGGGCCACGCTTCTTTGCCGATTTGCGCCAGCCCGCGGAGCTCGCGGAGTTCCGGGGAATACGCTGCCTGCGTGAGCTCAATGCCACACAGACTCTCGAGCTGGCGCGGCAATCCGGCTTTGCCGGCGCCCTGGAATATGACGGCTCGACCGCCCACTGGCACCGCATGATCGACTATCAGCCGGACTCCGGCGTGCCCGACCGCGCCGCCGTTCAATTCGACAACGAGGTGTTGGTGGAGACAGGCCTCGCTGCCAGGTACCTCGAGAGATGGGTCCGGGTGCCGCAATCTGCCGAGACGTCCCGGGGACTCGCATTGCGCAGCCGTGATAGCCGATCCAGCGGCTATCTGGTGCAGGCCGGGGAGTGGCTGATGTTCGCGCGCGACCGCCGGATGCCGGGTCTGCCGCGGGGCAGAACTCTGGGCCAGCTGCTTGCCGCGGCGCAAACCCTGGAAGAGCAGCAGAACCTGGTGGATCTGGAAATATCGCTGGGCCGCCGTGCAGGGGACGCATGGACCATTCAGCGTTCGACGCTGCCCTACAAGTGCGGACGCGAATGGGAAATCACCGTCGGCGCGGAGGTTGCGATGGAGGATTTGACGGACACCGGTGAGCCCATCACCCGGCGCTGGGAGATCCTCGGCGTCGACTCCTCTGAAGGCACGACCGTAGCAACCGAGTCACTCCGTTCGGGAGTCGGGCCGTCATGACAATGGCCAACACGTGCTTCTCCGCGGTGCCGGTGATCGACATCTCGCCGTTGATTCGCAATGGTGCCGGGAGCGCGCCCGCAGTCGTCGAACAGATTGGCCGCGCCGCGCGCGACGTCGGCTTCTTTTCGGTTGTCGGTCACGGTTGTCCGCCGACAGCGATGGCAGCCTTGCAACGGCAAGCCGTTGCCTTCTTCGAACAGAGCCTCGAGCGCAAGATGGCGGTCTATATCGGTTTGTCGAGCAACCACCGGGGCTACGTCCCCGCCGGGGAGGAGGTGTTTGCGGGCGGGAGCCAGGACCGCAAGGAAGCTTTCGACAGTGCGCTCGATCTGCCGACCGACGACCCCGACGCCCGGCGCGTTCCCCTGCTGGGACCCAATCTATGGCCTGACCTTCCGGGCTTCGCGGCCGACGTCAGCCGCTATTATTCGCAGATCCTCGCGATCGGTCGAAGGTTGATGAGCGCCTTCTCGCTGGCACTGGGCCTGGCTGAAGACCATTTCAACCGCTGGCTGATCAAGCCGCCGAGCCAGCTGCGCCTGATTCACTATCCGTACAATGCCGACGCGCACGATGAGGTGGGCATCGGAGCCCACAGCGACTACGAATGCTTCACCCTGCTGTTCGCGACGAGTCCGGGCCTCGAAATCATGAACAGCGCGGGGCAGTGGATCGACTCGCCTCCCGTGGAGGGCGGCTTGACGATCAACATCGGTGATTTGCTCGAGCTCCTCAGCGGCGGCGCGTTCGTCGCCACCTCGCACCGTGTTCGCCGGGTATCGCAGGAGCGCTACTCGTTTCCGCTGTTCTTCAATCTCGACTACGACGCCCCGGTCGCCCCGATCCATTCGACAACGGAAACGGCTCCCGTGTTGGCTGGTGAGCATCTTTACGCCCAGACCATTCAGACCTTCCGTTATCTGCAGGACCGGCTGGCTCGGGGAGAGGTTAGTTTGCCCAGCGGCAGTCGCGCCCCGGCATCGTTCGGTCGCGAGGCCCGCCAGGAGCCTGGGATTCGTTGACTCAGGGGCGGCGCGGGCGGGGCACCGGTCCGGCGTAGGTCGGAAACGGTTCGATCCGGGGCGAGAACTGGCCCTGCGCCCGCAAGTGGTCGATGTGAGAGGCGATCTGGGCCATCGAGGCGAACCAGACGGCGCCCTTCTCCAGCATCCGTTCGATCAACGAGACGATGGCTTGCGCCCGCGCCAACCGACCCGAGACAAAGGGATGCCAGACGGCAACGAGCATCCCGCCGTGCTGCCACATCGCCTCGAACTCGTCCCAATAGACTTTGATCGCCTCGGAGGGAGCCCGAATGGGCATCTTGTACTGGAACTCCGGGGCGTGGACGTATTGCGGCCAATCGTCCATTCCCCAGTGCGAAGGCAGCTCGAGTAGTTCCCGCTCACCGCTGCGAAGCACGTAGGGCACATCATCGCCCATGAGCGAGGCGTCGTATCGGAAGCCGGCATCGACCAACAGGTCGAACGAGGCCTGACTGAAGTTGTAAAGGGGCGCGCGTGAGCCCTTGGGCAGCGCGCCGGTCATGGTCTTGAAGACTTCCAGGCTTCGCTCGAGCCAATAGCGTTCGTCCTCGCGTGGCTGCTGGTTGGGGTTCTCATGAAAGTAACCGTGGTGGGCAAGCTCATGACCTGCCTCCAGAATCGCGTCGACGACCTGCGGATACTGCTCCATGCACCATGCCGGCATGAAGAATGTCTGCTTGCACTGGAAGTGCTGAAAGATCCGGATCAGCCGTGGCACGGCAAGCCTGTCGTAGCGGAGCCAGCTCTGCGCGGCCAGCATCTCCACGGCGGCGTCCCCGTGATCGAGGTGCAGAATACTGTCGGAGTCGATGTCAAACGAAAGACACACAGCGACTCGCGCGCCGTTCGGCCAGGGAACGGGATTGTCGATCAAGGAAAGCATTGGCTGCCCGCTCATGCGTGTTGGAGTGAAGGAACGCAGCTGGTACGTCCACCGTCCACCACGAGATTGGCGCCGGTTACGTAGCTGGCCGCATCGGACAGGAGAAAGGCGATTGTCTGGGCTATCTCGTCCGGGCGGGCGAAGCGCCGCATCGCAACCGAGGCTTGGTTGATCTCCCGCTCGCGCGCGGGGTCGGCAGCGAGCTCGAACTCAGCTTGCAACATGGGCGTCTCCGTGGTTCCAGGCGAGACCGAATTCACCCGAATGCCGATCCCCGCCAACTCGGCGGCGATGGATCGGGTCAGCGCCAACACACCGCCCTTCGTAGCCGAATAGGCGGAATACCCCGGTTGACCGATCAGGCTCAGCTCGGATGCGGTGTTGACGATAGTGCCGCGCCTCCGCGACGCCATCACTCTCGCGGTCTCGCGTGCAACGAAGAACATGCCAGACAGATTGGTCGCGAGCAGGCGGGCCCACTCGGTATCGGACGTCTCCAGAAAGGGGCTTGTGCTCGACACGCCGGCGTTGTTCGATACCGCGTCGAGGGGAGCGATGGACTCAGCCGCGCGCACCACTTCACGGACTGCCTCCGGATCGCGAACGTCAACACTCATGGCGTATGCCTCGGCCCCCGAAGCGCGACAGGCTGCCTCGATTGCCGTGAGGGGCTCTCCTGGCAAGGCGCAGAGCATGAGGCGCGCTCCCTGCCGCGCCAAAAGATCTGCCAAAGCCCACCCAATTCCCGAGCTGGCCCCGGTGATCAGAACTGTGCGGCCGCGGAGGCCGAAATCGATCGCCCGACTCATAGGTCTGGATAGGTCTCAGGGTCGACGACAACTGGGCGGATTCGCCGTCTCGTGAGCCCGCGATCACCAACCGCCCGCCGCGCAATCTGTTCGCAAGTCAGTATGGACACGTCCCCGAGCGACAGTGTGTGCTCGATGAATCCGGCCAGCGCCTTCAGCCGGGAGGGGCGGCCAGACAGAAACGGATGGCAGGTGAGTTGCATCAGACATCCGAAATCGCGCATCGCTTCGAGCTCCAGGCGCCACAGCTCAGTCGCCTTGAGGGGAGAGTCCACCGTGTGCCCGATCGGCGGATCGACCATGTAGGCGTACTGCGAGAAATCGTCCGCTATCCAATGTGGCGGCAGCTCGACGATCTCGCCTGCGCCGGTTTCCAACAGATACGGCCGGTCGTCATCCATCAGGTTGCTTTCGTACAGCAGGCCGTACTCCGCAACCAGAGCAGGCGTGCTCCAGCGCGCTCCCCACGCCGCGGCCCGATGTCCCTTGGGTTGCACGCCAAACTTCGCCAACGCTTCGAGGGCCCGCTCGAAATCGCGTCGCTCCTCGTCCGGACTCATGGATACGGGCATTCGATGGCTGTAAGAATGATGAGCAATCTCGTGACCGTCCGCGAGGACCGCTTCCACGCAGTTCGGCCAGCGTTCGGCTGTAATTCCCGGAACGTAGAACGTCGCCTTCACTGCCAAGCGCCGCAGCAGCTCGAGCAGGCGGGGCACCGCCACTTGCGGCTCATATGCCTGATGGCTCATGACATTGGCGTGCTCTGCATAGCGCCTGCCCTGTGCCAAGAGGCATGACTCGGCGTCGAGGGGGAACGTGAGCGCCAGTACCGCACGCGCGGTGCCCAACCATGAATGGCCTTCGTGTTCGACGGTCAATGCCGGGCTCCCTCGAGATGATGGTCAATGAGCTGGCTTACACCGGACCGAAGCGTCCACGTCGGAGCAAAGCCGAGCTCCTTCCGCGCCGCCTCCATCAGCCAGGGGCCCTGGCGATCCCACGCCGGCAGATAGCCTGCACCCAAGTCGATTCTCGCCTCCGGAAGCCGCTCGCGCACGATTGCCGCCAAACGCCCCAGCGTAGTCTGCTCGCCAGCGCAAATATTGAAGCTCCTTCCCGCGAGCCCTCCGGTCACGCACGCCGCCACGGCCGCACGGGCGACATCCTGCGCATGTACGAAATGAAAAGGATGGTCTACGCCACTGGGCAGGTCGAAGGACGTGCCCACCACGACGGTCTTGATCATATCGTTCATCACCTCCGGCATTCGCAAGCCCGGGCCGTAGACCTCCGCAATGCGCAGCGAAATGATGTCCAGGCCATGATGGCGTACATAACTTCTTGCCAACAGCTCGCCTGCGACCTTGGATACTCCGTAGGGGGTCAACGGGTCCAGCGCACTCGCCTCATCTATGGGGCCGGGGGAATCGCCGTAGACACATTCGGAGGAGAAGTTGATGACTCGGACATCCCGGGCCAACCGAACCGCCTCGAACACGTGCAGGGTGCCATCGAGGTTGGCGACGAAGGTGGGCAAAGGACGGTCGATTGAGTGCCCTGGATGGGATTGCCCAGCCGTGTGGATCACCGCGCCGACGTCGTGCGATCGAATGGCGGCCAACAGAGCCGGGATGTCGTAGAGTTCGCCCTGCACAGTGGCGATGCCGGAATGTCCCGGCGCGGGAATGAAGTCACGGTCGTACGAGACGACCGACAGCCCACGAGCCAGTAGCTCCTGCAGCACGTACCGGCCAATGAATCCGGCGCCCCCCGTCACGAGCACCGATTTCAAGGAACCTCCTCGCCAGTGACGGCTGTCAGCATCGGCGTGACAAGCCGCTTGCCCGCGAATATCCGCGTGAACAGCCAGTAGCACGATCCACTGAGCGCCAAACCAACGATCCAGCTCAGGTCCGCGCCTCCCAGCGTCCGCGCGACCCAACCGGTGTAAAGCGGCGACTTCATGGTCAGAACCGACCCGACCATCCCTAGCAACATGCCGAGCCACCCTGCGAGGTTCACACCACGCCAACCCCAGTAGGGTCCGCGCCGATCCTCAGTTGCGAACAGCGCGGCGTGTCGATACGACCAATTCCGCATCAGACCGTCAGTGATCCAGACGCCGCCAAAGGGGGCGAGCCACACGATCATGAAAGCGGCGAAGTCATTCAACGCCGTCGTGAAATCCTGGACGAACAGGATGTAGACCACCAGCACCGAGGAAATCACGACGTCGATCGCCGTAGCGAGGTAGCGATGGATATCGATTCCCATTGCCTGGATCGAGAGGCCGGAGGAATAGTAGGTCGGAACGTTGTTCGCGAGCGACCCGCCGATGACCGCGCCGGTATAGATGAGGAACAGCCAGGAGGGGATCAGAGGCTTCAGGCCTGCCACCGGATCCGACATGTCGCCCAGCGTCGCCCAGATCGCGCCCAGGGCACACAGCGCGAAGCAGGACAGGAAGGACGGCCAGAACACGCTCCCGATGATCTTTGCCGCCGGCGTCTGCGATGGAAGATATCGCACCCAGTCGGGTCCGTTGAACAGATAGGAAATCGGGCCCGCCGCGATGACGCCGGAGGCCGCCATGATGAGGGCCGTGAGCGGCCCGGAGGCCAGGGACGTCGCCGGCTGGATCCAATGCACTTTGGCAAGCGTGAATCCAGCGACCAGCAACAGCGCCAAGGGGAGCACCACCGCGAAGATCCTCTGCAGATAGACCATGGTGGCATGGCCCAGAATCGCGATCCCGCCCCCAAGGACCAGTTGCAGAGCGACGGCCACGAGCTTGCCGACCGCGCCCGGTCGGTGCCAGCCCAGCAGCTCGAACAGCGCAAGCAGTGCAAACGCACCGAACACCGTGTTGATGACTTCGAAAGCGACAGAGACCAGCCAGGAAAGGCAGGCATTCGGCAGGTTGCCGCGCACTCCGAAGGCGCTTCGCGCGACGACGCATACGGGCATGCCCGCGCGGACGCCTCCAACACACCCCACCGCGAGATAGAGGTTGGTCAGGTTCCCGAGCGCACAAGCGACGATCGCCCAGAGCAGGGGCAAACCCAACGCGAGCGCGCTTGCTCCGAGGCTCACGTAGAACAGGTTCGCGTTGTTGCCGACCCAGAAGAAGGCAACCTGCGGCACCGTCATGTTGCGCTCGGCCTCGGGGATGTGCTCGAAACCGCGTAGCTCGAGACCGAACACGGGGTTGCTGTTCGGAATCGACCCTTCGCGATCGCATAAATCATCGGGCATCGAATGGCATCTCCTGCCCGAGGCCGCGCCGCTCGGACATTGGGGTGCCGTGAGCTTAGGCCGCCGAGCAACGGCCGGGCAGCCGCTAAATTTCGATGCCAGCAATAGATCGCGTTGATGTCGGGTGAAACACCCGGTGACCGGGCGAAGGCTGCTCGGCTTTACGCGGATCCGCCAACTCGGCACGGGGCCGGCCCAGGTCGCCAGGCCCCGTTTGGGTGCAAAGGCGCTCGCCAAAGCGCGTGAATAGTGGCATCGGTGCGCGGTCGTCTTGGGCGCCGGAAACCAAGTCTCTGACCAGGGTGTGCGGTGACTCACTTCCGATCCCGCTCGAGCTGGATTATGGTCACAGAGTGACCAAGCAACCCACCGGGCACATCCGACTGACCTCTCACCCCTCCGGTGGCAAGCCGCTTAAGTTCCCCATTCACTGGGGCGCAACGAGTGCGGCAACCCGGGGGGCCGTCATCGGCTCAACCACGGCCCCTGGGCATCGCAATGTGATCGGGGCCCATGGCGGCGCGTACTCGATCTACCGCGCGCTCGCCGTCTCATCGGGCGCGCTCGATCCCAACGCCCAGCCCGATCTCAAGGACACCGGACCCGTGATCGAGATCGGCCCTCACCCACAATGGTCCGGGCCGGACAAGATCGTATCGCTGGATCCTTGGGGTCACCGCGTCACCGCCGACTTCGCGACGCAAATCGCCGCTGGATTGGACGTTCGCCCGACGATTGCAATTACCAAAGCCCGCCTGATGCTGCCCGAGGTACGCGAGGCGCTCGCGGGCCGGCGGCTTTCGGAGGACGGAACTGTCGTTCGAGCCGGCGGTGAAGTCAGCGTCATCAAGGCCGCGATCGACCCTGTCTGGCACCTGCCCGGTGTCGCACAGCGCTTTGGCGTAACCGAAGCACTACTGCGTCGAACCTTGTTCGAACAAACTGCGGGAATGTATCCTGAGTTGGTTACACGCCCCGATCTGCACGTCTTCCTGCCGCCGATCGGCGGCACCACGTTGTACATCTTCGGCGACCCGGCTGCGATCCATGACCCAGCCCGCCCCTTCGCATGTCGGATCCACGATGAATGCAACGGCTCCGACGTATTCGGCTCCGACATCTGTACGTGTCGGCCTTATCTGACTCACGGTGTCGAGGAATGCATTCGCACCGCTCAGGCGGGCGGAGCCGGCCTCATCGTCTACAACCGCAAGGAAGGCCGCGCGCTCGGTGAGGTCACGAAATTCCTGGTCTACAACGCCCGCAAGCGCCAGCCCGGCGGGGACCAGGCCGCAACCTATTTCGCGCGCACGGAGTGCGTCGCTGGCGTCCAGGACGCACGATTCCAACAGCTCATGCCCGACACGATCCATTGGCTCGGAATCACACGCATCGATCGACTCGTGTCGATGTCCAATCTGAAATACGACGCTCTGGTGGGCGCCGGAATCGAGATCCGGGAGAGAATTCCCTTGCCCCCCGATCGGGTGCCGCAGGACGCCCTGGTGGAGATCGAGGCCAAGAAGGCGGCCGGGTATTTCGCCCCCGAGGCCGAATCGCCGCTCGAGGCCGAAGACCTGGCATGTGTAGTCGGACGTGACATCAAAGACTACTGAACCGCAATTGGTGCAAAGCCGGGCACAGCAGCGCGCACGGACGTTACTGCGTGCGGATGCGGTTCGCTCCAGCGCGCAACGAATGTTGGTACTAGCGCTCGACGGGCGGCTCGAAGACTGGCGGCTCGATCCAGATCGGCTCGCGCCCGTTGCGGACTACGTGGCGACTGTCGTGCGGGAACGCTATCCACGACTGGACGTACCGGTGCATTCGCGCTGGCGGCACTTTCTGTTCGGTGGACGCGACCTTTGGGACGAGATCGTCCGCGTAGCCCGTTGGTCGACTCCCGAGGCCGCTGCACGCTCCGCGTTCGACCTGGTCATCACGTCCGTGCTGCTCGATGCGGGTGCCGGCAACGGTTGGAGCTACCGTGATCGCGCTACGGGTCTGGTCGCAACCCGCTCAGAGGGACTCGCGCTGGCGAGTCTTCGCTGGTTTGCCGATGGTGGACTGTCAGCCAGTCGGGACGATCCTCTCCGAGTGGACGCGGCGGTTCTGCGCCACACCGACTCGGAAACCCTCCGGCGCGCGTTTCAGGCCGACCCGGGAAATGAGTTGGTCGGATTGGAAGGACGCGCGAGCCTGTTGAATCGGCTCGGTGCCGTGTTGGAGTCGAGGCCCGACGTGTTCGCGAGCCGCGATACCGCACGGCCGGGCGGTTTGTTCGACGCCTTGAGCGCACGCGCCGTGCATGGGCAGATACCTGCTGCGCAGGTCTTGGAAACCCTTCTCGACGCGCTCGGCCCCCTGTGGCAGGGCCGACCGAGCCTGGCGGGTGTGCCGCTCGGGGACTGCTGGCCGCATCCGGCGCTGGCTGGGTCTGCTCCGGAGGACGGCTACGTGCCGCTGCACAAGCTGTCACAGTGGTTGAGCTACTCGCTAATCGAGCCCCTGAAGATCGCCGGCATTACCGTGTCAGACGTTCCAGCGTTGACCGGCCTGGCGGAGTACAGGAACGGCGGATTGTTTGTCGACCTCGGCGTCCTCTCAGCGAGCGACCCAGCGATGCTGGCGAAAACCCATTGGGTCTCCGATCCGTTTGTGGTGGCATGGCGGGCACTGACCGTGTCGTTGCTCGATCGGCTCGCGCCACTCGTGACAGTACGGCTTGGCTTGGCACCTGACCTCTTCCCGCTGGCCAATCTGCTCGAAGGCGGGACGTGGACCGCTGGGCGGCGCATCGCCCGCGAGCTGCGTAGCGATGGCAGACCCCCACTTTCGGTGTTCAGTGATGGGACGGTGTTCTGATGGAAAACGTCACTTTGGTCACGCACCCGCTGGTGCAGCACAAGCTCACCTTGATGCGTGACAAGACCACTTCCACGAAGGGTTTTCGCCAGCTGCTGCGCGAGATCGCAACACTCCTTTGCTACGAGGTGACGCGGGATTTGTCACTCGACGTCATCCAGATCGAAACGCCGCTGATGTCGATGCAAGCACCGATCCTGGCGGGCAAGAAACTCGTGTTCGCGCCCATTCTGCGCGCCGGAATGGGTTTCCTCGAGGGCATGCTGGACCTGGTGCCCTCAGCTCGCGTCGCGCACATCGGGCTTTATCGCGATCCTGAATCGTTGACCGCCGTGGAGTATTACTTCAAGGCGCCCTCCGATCTTTCCGAGCGACTGGTGATCATCGTCGACCCGATGCTCGCCACCGGCAACACCGCCGTGGCGGCAGTCGATCGGCTCAAGGAGCAGGGTGCCAACGAACTGCGCTACGTGTCCTTGCTCGCCACACCCGTCGGAATTGCCAACTTTCACAGCAGGCACCCGGATGTGACTATCTGGACCGCCGCTGTCGATGCCGAGCTGAACGAGCACGGCTATATCCTCCCGGGCTTGGGAGACGCCGGCGATCGGTTGTACGGCACCAGATAGAGGCTGCAGAAGGCAATCGAACGTTGCCCCGTTCCGGCGTGGGACGTATTGGAATCGCTTGGGAAGGTGGACTGGTGCCGGCTCGCGGGATCGAACCGCGGACCTACCGCTTACGAAGCGGTTGCTCTACCAGCTGAGCTAAGCCGGCACCGAGAGAGGAAGCACCGGGAAGGCCACCGGTCATCGAAGGACCGACGGGTCGGACGCGAAGGCGCCGAACCCAGCCGCCGGGTGCAAGGGCGCGGATTCTACATTCTTTTCCGCGACAGCCAATCGCGATTTCACCGCAATGCTGCTCTGCAGCAACGCACCCGCTCACCCCTATGCGGAGGGGCGAGCACTTCGACGGCGTCCCTGCGGGAGCGCGGCGGAATGATAGGATCCGCGGCTCTCATGGCGAGCCAGGCCCCGATCGAAAAAGCAGCGGTTTCTGTCCTCCCGCCCGAGCCCCAGCCGGGCCGGTCGGCTTGGTGGGTGCGCCTGCTCTCCGCGACTCCCCTACCCCTGCTCTACGGTTTCGCCAGTTTCCTCGGCTGGCTGTCCTGCCGCGTCTACCCCTACCGTGAGCACGTGGTGCGCGAGAACCTCTCCAAGGCCTTTCCGGATCTGGATGAGGCCGGGTTGCGCGGGGTAATGAAGGACTATTACCAAGGTTTCGCGGACATGCTGGTCGAGGTCATCAAGTCCGCAACGATGAAGCCGGAGGAAATCGCCCGGCGGGTGCGGATCGTGAACCTCGAGAAGACCCGGGAGTACCTGGCCCGGGAGCAATCGGTCCTTCTGGTCGCCGCCCACCAATGCAATTGGGAGTGGATGCTTCTGGGGCTGTCGCTCGAGCTGGGTTATCCCCTCGATGCCGCCTACAAGCCGCTGGTGGACAGCTGGGCCGAGCGGGAGATGAAGAAGCTGCGCAGCCGGTTCGGGTGCCGGCTGATTCCGGCGAAGACACTGCTGGCAGACATGATCAAGCGTCGCGACGTCGTACGTGCGGTGGCGATGGTCGCCGACCAGGAGCCGACGACCAGCGAGCGCAAGCACTGGACACGCTTCTTGAATCGCGACACGGCGTTCTACATGGGACCCGAAGAGATCTCGCGGGTCACCAAGCTGCCGGTGTTTTTCATCGCCATGCGCCGCGTGCAGCGCGGCTACTACGAGATGGAGTTTCAGCCGCTGGCCGGTACCGCCGAACAGCTACCGGGCGGCGAGCTCACGGAGCGCTACGCCCGCTTGGTCGAAGCGCAGATCCGCGATGCGCCCCCAGACTGGCCGTGGTCGCACAAGCGCTGGAAACTGAAGAAAAACCTGTACGGTAAGAGTTGACCCGGGCGCCGAGCGTCATCGCGACGCCCAGCACCCGACTCCGCCGCCCCAGTTGTTCTGCGCCCCCGCCTTGATCCCCGCCAGACCTTCCAGCTTGCGAACGACGTAGCTGTTCTCAGCGTCGTTGGGCGCAACACGCTTCAGCAAATCGCCGGTAAACGTCAGCGTTTTCCAACAACCTCGACACGACGCAGCTCGCGCGGCAAGGTGAAAAAAACACGTTCCTCGCGACCGATCGCCTCGTTGGGTGCCTGTCCGCCCCAGCTTCGCAGACGATCGACGACCTGCTGTACCAGGAGTTCCGGGGCGGAGGCTCCGGCAGTCACCCCAACGGCCTCCTTGCCATTGAACCAGTCGCGCTGCAGATCATCAGGTCCATCGACGAGATAACCGGCAATCCCCGCACGATCGGCCAACTCCCGCAAGCGGTTGGAGTTGGAGCTGGTGCGGGAACCGACTACGAGCAGGACATCGCACTGTTCGAGCAGCTTCTTTACGGCATCCTGCCGGTTTTGAGTGGCATAGCAAATGTCCTCTTTGCGAGGAGTCGCCAAAGCGGGGAAGCGCACCCGCAAGGCCGCAACGATTCCGGCAGTGTCGTCCACCGACAAGGTGGTCTGCGTCACGAACGCAAGGCTTGCAGGGTTCCGGACCTGTACGGCCTGAACATCGCCGATGCTTTCGATGAGGTGGATCGCTCCCCCTGAGGAAGCGTCGAACCGGCCCATTGTCCCTTCGACTTCCGGATGACCCGCGTGCCCTATCAGCACCACGTCACGTCCTTCTCGAGCGTAGCGTTGAACCTCCATGTGAACCTTGGTCACTAGCGGACAGGTCGCATCGAAAACGGTGAGACCCCGGGTCTTTGCCTCGTCCTCAACGGCGCTGGAGACGCCATGAGCCGAGAAGATCACGGTACTGCCCGACGGAACCTGGTCGAGCTCATCGACGAATACGGCGCCAAGAGCGCGCAGACGTTCTACGACGTGGCGATTGTGCACAACCTCGTGACGAACGTAGATCGGCGGCCCAAACAGCTCGATGGCACGCTCGACGATCTCGATCGCGCGATCGACACCAGCGCAAAACCCTCTCGGATTGGCAAGTAGGACTTTCATGTGCTCGCCCCTTTGCCGGCACCCTTGCTGATGACCGGCGACTTCTTCGATGTGGCGCTTTCCAGCAGCGCATCGAGCAACAGCAGAATCGCCCCGACAGTGATGGCCGAATCAGCGACATTGAACGCGGCGAACCAGTGGTCGTTCCAGTGGGGGTAAATGAAGTCGACGACGCGGCCCAGGCGAACGCGGTCGATGGCGTTGCCGATCGCGCCCCCGAGGATCAAGCTCAGGGCAAATGCCAGCAGGCGATGCCTGACGGCGTGCAGGGTCGTCAGCCACCAGATGATCCCGAGGCTCACGAGACTCGACAGGACGATAAAGGCCCATCGCTGCCAGCCACCGGCCGAGGCCAGGAAGTTGAAGGCAGCGCCGGTGTTGTACATCAGCGTGATGTCCAGCACGGGCAGTACGTGATGGGGCTCATAGGGACTCAGGTTGACCACCATCAGCCACTTGACGACCTGATCGAGCACGATCACCAGGACGGCCGCCCACAGCCAACGAACTCCCGAGTGCTTCATACGAACAGCCTCCGCTCACCCGGTCCGGTCACGTTGGTCACGCAACGCCCGCACAACTCGGGGTGATTGTGATCAGCACCGACGTCAGGGCGCTTCTGCCAGCACCGAACGCATTTGGCCGCATCCGCGGGCTTCACCGCGATCCACGCGCTACCGGTGTTGGTGGCACGGACCGCCCCAGCCGGCGGCTGCGCAACCTGATGGACCCGCGCCTCCGACGTAATCAGCAAAAACCTCAACTCACCGCCCAAAGCACCAAACCGTCCCGCCTCCGCAGCCGTGCAATAGACGTCAACCTCGGCGTCCAGCGGGGCACCGATCGAGCCGGCCTCGCGCAGCTTCTCCAGCTCCCGGGTAACGTCTCCCCGCAACTGCAGCAGAGCCGCCCAGTCGATCGAGTCCGCTTGAACTTCCGGCAAGGCATACCAGGTCTCGAGAAAGACCGACTCTGAGCGCGAGCCCGGCAGGTAGCGCCAGATCTCTTCGGTGGTGAAGGACAACACCGGCGCCAGCCAGCGCACCATCGCCTCGGCGATGTGATACATGGCGGTCTGCCCGGATCGCCGCGCCACGCTGTCCGACGGCGTTGTGTACAGACGATCCTTCAGCACGTCGATATAGAAGCTGCCCAGATCGACAATGCAGAAGTTGTGCACGCTCTGATAGATGGAGTGGAAGCTGTACTTACGATACGCGTTGACGACTTCGCCGTGGAGCTCATGCGCACGCCGCAGAGCCCATCGATCAATCGCCAGCATGTCCGCAGGTTTCACCATGTGCTGGGCGGGATCAAACCCGTGCAGATTTCCAAGCAGGTAACGAACCGTATTGCGGATGCGCCGGTACGAGTCCGCCATGCGCTTGAGAATCTCATCCGAGACGCTGATCTCGTTCGCGTAGTCGGTCGATGAGACCCACAGTCGCAGGACATCCGCGCCGAGAGTGCTCATGATCTTCTGCGGGGCAACGACATTGCCCAGCGACTTCGACATCTTGCGACCCTTCTCATCGACTGTGAAGCCATGAGTCAGGACGCCCCGATACGGAGCCCGCTCGTAGAGGGCCTCCGACATCAGGATCGAGCTGTGGAACCAGCCACGATGCTGGTCCGATCCCTCGAGATACATATCGACGGGCGCAGCAATCTCAGGACGTGCGGTACCGACACACTCGAACGACATGCCCGAGTCCGCCCAGACGTCCATGACGTCGGTGACCTTGTCGTAGCTCTCGGCATCAGCCCCGATCAGTTCCCTGGCCTCGAGCGCGAACCAGGCATCGATACCGCCTGTCTCCACCTTGGAGGCCACAGTCTCGATCAGATCCTGCGTGCGCGGGTGCAACTCCCCGGTCCGCTTGTGAACGAACAGAGTGATGGGCACTCCCCAGGTTCTCTGCCGCGAGATACACCAGTCTGGACGATCCGCAATCATGCCGGTGATTCGCTGTTCGCCCCAGGCAGGCGTCCACTGCACGTTGCGGATATCCCGCAACGTGTGCTCGCGCAGACCCTTGGCGTCCATGCTGATGAACCACTGCGGCGTAGCCCGGAAGATGACCGGAGTCTTGTGCCGCCAACAATGCGGATAGCTGTGTTGGATCTTCTCGTGGTGCAGGAGCCGTCCACGCTCCTTGAGCGCCTCGATGATGACCGGATTGGCTTCCTCGACCTTCAGCCCCCCCACCAGCCCAACATCTGAATAGAATCGACCGTCATTTCCCACCGGGTTGACGACAGCCAGGTTGTAGCGTCGACCGACGGCAAAGTCTTCCTGACCGTGCCCCGGAGCCGTGTGCACGGCACCGGTGCCAGCGTCG
>FTEY01000471.1_pt1 | contig 20241 bp, 17 predicted proteins | sample 1640321 | NCBI WGS metagenome assembly FTEY01 (sample SAMEA3914816, study PRJEB12502) | metagenome | biome: forest; material: soil | place: USA | collected 2011-09-16 | depth 0.3 m
ACCCGCTGCTGCTGGCCCCGGGGCAGTCGGGGACGCTCAACGTGACCATCAAGCCCGACGCGTCGCTCCTCGGCAGGACGGTCAGCGGCTTTCTGTACGTCGATACATACAACACAGCGGTGCTGACCGGCGATGCGGTCGTCCGCATCCCCTACAGCTTCAAAGTGAGCCGTTAGAGACTTACGCTTCAGGCTCGAGGTGAGAGCACGGCTGCGGCAGGTCACCTCGCCGGGGCCAGGAACGGCTGGCTCGGGTCGACCCGTGAGGGCCGACCCGGTGCGCAGGGGTCAGAACTTGATATTGAACGACAATGCGTAGCTGCGGCCGTAGGCGTCGTAGTTGTTGCTGACGCTCTGCGAGCCCGTCCGCGAGTTGTAGTTCGGGATGATGATCGGATCGCGATTCATGACGTTGGTGACGAACAGCGCCAGCTCCATGGGATGGCCGCCGAAGACCTCCCGGTCATAGGCCAGCTTGAAATCCGTGTTGAAGTAGTTCGGCAGCCAGTTGTCGTCGACATCGATGCCCTGGACCCAGGCTACGTTGATCTTCGAGGCGTCGATCCACTCTTCCAGCACTTGCGCGGTCCAGGAGCCGTAGGTGTAGGCGACGGATCCGTTGGCCTTCCAGCGCGGATACAGCACCGGGCCGTTGGCGCCGCTTACATCGAAGCCGCCGTCCAGGTGCACTTCGGGCGCGCCCGGCGTCGGGATGTTGGTTCGCTCCAGCAAGCGGCTGCCGAATGCACGGAATGCGAGCGTCTGCGGCGCGTTCGGCAGCAGATTCGGGTGCGCCACGTACTGCGCCTCGAAGTCGATACCGCGAACCTTCACTTGCGCGATGTTCAGATACGGATTGAACACGCGGGTCAGGGTTCCGGACGCCGGATCGCGCTGCACGTACTGACACAGCGCAGTCTGGCCCTGGAAGCAGTACGTCACGATGTTCTGCACGCCAAGCTGACCAATGGCGTCCTTCACCTTGACGCTGTAGTAGTCGGCTGAGACCTGCAACCCGTCGAGGAACGCGAAGCTCGGCCGATAGATCGCACCGAAGGTGATCGTGTCCGCCCTCTCCGGGTTCAGATTGGGGTTACCGACCGCCACCGAAGTGATCTGGAACGACTGGTTCGCCGCGCCATTGAGGCCGACAGGCGCTGGATCGTTGACCGAGCCGCCGGAGCCCTGACTGTCGAAACGCTCCGCGAAGGTGGCCTCGCGAACGTCGCGCGACAATGTGCCTCGCAATCTCAAGTCGCTGTAAACGGTGAAATCCAAACCGATCTTGTGCGCCTCCACGGAGCCAGCGATCGAGTAACGAGACTCACGGACCGCGATGTCGGAGTCCAGACGCTGCCCAGTGCTCGTCTTGAACAACGGGACCTGTACCTCGCCGAAGACTTCCTTCACGTTGAACTCGCCGGCGATGGGCGGCACGGTGGAGAACTGAATCAGGTTCGGGCTGCCGCCGGTGAATCCGCCGGGAATGCCTTGGATGCCCAGCGCAGGGTCGTTCAACGGCGGTCCCAGCTGCTCGACATCGGTCGGATACGGAGCCTGTGCCAGGGCCTCCTTGCGGTACGTGACGCCAAACGCCGAGCTGATCGGTCCCGCCCACCCGTCGACGAGCTTGCCCGTCAGCAACGCCTCGCCGAAGTGCTGGTGAACATCGCTGATGCCCCACTTCGTCTGCGTCAGGTAGTCCCGCGCGGCCTGGGACACGTTGCCCTGTCCGAAGGCATCCAGCGGCACGCACCCGCTGATAGTGTTGTCGAGTCCGACGGGGGACTTGAGGGGTTGACCGAACTTGTTGAGCGCGCCCTGTATCGAGGGAGCCGCGGCCAACTGTGCCGGCGTCGGGTTGTAGAGCTGTACGCGGCAGATCGGCGTGCCGTTCGGGCCGATGACCGAGTCCAGGGCCAGGAACTCGCGGTCCACGCGCAAGTCGCCGAGCACCTCGGTGAACTTGTGCGAGCGACCCGTCTGCCAATTGACTTTCGCCTCCCAGTCGGACCAGAGATCGGCCTCGGCGCCCACGCTCCAGGTGAACATGGTGTGGACGTTGTGATCGGTCTGGTTGTCCGCCCAGTTCTGCAGCCCCGGCAACTGCCCGAGCTTGAGGAACTTGAAGGCCTTGACGCCCTGCTGCTGCATGGCCTGCGCGACCTGCGCGGGCAGGAACGCATTGTCGGCGTAGATCGTGGCGAACCAGATGTCCTGCATGTGAGGCAGGCCGCGCTGATTCGTCTGGTCGGATTGGGACTGGCCATACATGGCCTGACTGATAAGTCGGAAGTGATCGGTCAGGTCATACTTGAAACCGACGAAAGCCGAGGGCTCGGTCACTTCCGCGCCGTAAGGACCGCCGGGGAAGGCCTCGGAATCCGCGGCGACTTCCGGGCCGCCCGACATGGACTGCGTACCGCCGGCGCCAGCGGTGATCGAACCGGGCACGAACGGCCGCACGCCCTTGCCATCCTGAGTAAACACGTAGTTGTCCAACGTGAACGGCGTAACCGTCGTGCCGAGCCCCGTGCTCGGCGACAGAGCGCTATACCCCGTGTCGATGCGCCCGAACGGTGAATGAATCGAAGAGACCACGTTCGGCAGCGTAATTCGCTGCGGGACATTCGGCGTCAGCGTCGCGGACTTGTAAGCAGGGTTCGAGACGAAGCCCCAGCGCGCAAACCAGCTCCCAAGTTGGGCCGGATCGCGCATGATCTGGTCGATATGGTTGTAGTCCAGCGAAGCGACGACGTGCAGCTTGTCGAACAGCTTGATGCCGCCGGCGATGCCGAACTTCTTGCTGAACCCGTCCCCAAACTCGGTCTTGCCGGTCGAGGCGTTGATCTTCAGACCCTCGTAATTGCGATCCAGCACGAAGTTCACGACGCCGCCGACTGCATCGGCGCCGTACTGAGCCGAGGCGCCACCCGTAACGATGTCGACATTCTTGATCAATGCCGTGGGAAATACGCCCACGTTCACCGTGCCGCCGCGATCGTCTTCGACGACGCGGGAGCCATCTAGCAGCACCAGTGTGCGCTTGCTCTCCAAGCCACGCAGATTGAGGTACGTGCCGCCGGCGTTGCCGAACAGCGCGCCGCTGCTGCGCTGTGCGGACTCGGTCTGGAACAGTTGCGGCAGCTTGTCCAACTGATCGGCGATCGAAGCATTTGGCTTCAGTGCCGCCAGATCCTGTGTCGTCATGGTCGTCACGGGCACCGGTGTCGTCATGCCCGTCGCCTGACGGATGCGTGACCCGGTGACTACGATTTCCTGCACCGGCGAAGAATCGTCGTCGGCGGCATATGCCACCGGAATCGCGGTCAGCGAAATGATGGCCAATGCCATCGTTCGCCGCACGAATTGCTGGATCAACGCGTTGTGATGCCTGCCCAGACGGGCACGAGTCGTTTCGACCATCGCCATCCCCCCCCACGCTTGCTGGCTGATGAGCTGTTAGGTGAGCGGAATCTTCGTGTTCCGTTTCCCACCTGACTTCGCTCTTACACTACACCTGCGTTCGCGCGCGGCACAACCATTTCAACTATCGAAATACCAACACCGAGCTGAAACACGCGCAACTTGTTCCGCAAACGGAACATGGGCGGCGCGAGCCGTTCGATAAACGCTCGCGTTAGATCGACTATCTGGTGTCGGAGCGCGGTGTGATGACGAACCTTCCCGCGCGGGTCGCAAATCGTCGCGAACCCGTTGGTCGGTGCACTGAGCGTCGTGCACAACGCCCACACGGGCATTTGAGCTGCCGCGCTGCATCACGGTGGTCGCATTCTGCTGATGCCGTCGGTGCGACTACGCCACGAGACGCGGATCTCATCGACGTCAATCCCAACATTTGGACCGTAGACCCGAAGCAGCAGCGCCAACGCGAGCGCGACGGTGCGGCACGCGTGAGACGTGGGGCCGCAACCAACGCGTCAGTGTGGATGAAGCACTGCAGATCAACACGCGCAATGGCCCCTACGCCTCGCACGAGGAGGCGACCAATTGCGGGTCAATGGGCGGACTACGTAGTGCTGGCCGAGGACCCGCACACCGTCGCCCCCGAAAAGATCAAGGACATCAAGATCGTCCGCACGGTGACGGCTGGAAAGCCCGTGTACACGGCCTGATCGCGGCCGGCCGGTTCCGGCCAAGCCTATTCCCGAAACGAAATAAGCATATAGGCAAGAAGTCTTAGCGAAATTTTGCGCCTTTTACCCCAGCGCCTACCATTGCCGGGTTAACCTCCCACGGATACCCCTACGGATACCTGCGCCATTGGCTAGCTGGAAAGAACGTCTCACAGGCATCATGCCCGCCGATCTGGCGCGCGAGATCGACGTATTTGAGGGCCAGATCGAGCTCAAGAAACAGGGCAAGATCGAGGACAAGCTGTTCGGCGAAGCCAGGCTGCGCCGGGGCGCCTATGGTCAGCGCTACGACAACGGTCAGCGCCACGACGGTATCGCACACCGGAGCCTGCCGTTCCCAACCCCCGCGACCAAAGGCACGGACACCGTCTGGGACGCCCCGGGGATGCAGCGCATCAAGATTCCATTCGGCGGCCTCAGCGCGAAGCAAATGGATGTTCTGGCGGACGTGGCTGAAGAGTACTCCGACGCTATCTGCCACATCACGACCCGCCAGGACGTCCAGCTGCACTACGTCCATATCGCCGACACGCCCGATCTCATGCGGCGTCTCGCCTCAGCGGGAATTACGACTCGGGAGGCTTGCGGCAATTCGGTACGCAATGTGACTGCGTGCCCGCTTGCCGGCGTCTGCCGCGGTGAGGCCTTCGATACGACGCCTTACGCGAAGGCCCTGGCCTACCATCTGTTGGGCCATGAAGATACCCAGGACATGGGGCGGAAGTTCAAGGTCGCCTTCTCCGGCTGCAAGACCAGCAGCTGCGGCCTGACCAACATTCATGATCTGGGTTTCATTGCGAAGACCTGGCAAAGCAACGGTGTGACACGCCGGGGCTTCGAGGTCGTGGTGGGTGGCGGTCTCGGCGCCGTGCCCTACGACGCGAAACTCTTCGATGCCACCGTCCCGGAAGAAGAGATCCTCCCGCTGGCGCAGGCAACCTGCCGCGTGTTCGCCCGCCTCGGCGAGAAGCGCAATCGCGGCCGGGCGCGCATGAAGTTTCTGGTCGAGAAACTCGGATTCGACGAATTCCGGCGCCTGGTGATCGAGGAGCGCAAAGTACTGCGCCCGGATCCGCGGTGGACCGAATACCTGCAGGATGTGGAGCGCTACGAGGAACGGGCCGCGAAGCCCTCCTCGAGCCTGAACGTGCCGCAGCTCGACCCGCAGTTCGAGGCCTGGCGTGCCACAAACGTTTATGCGCAGAAGCAGCCTGGGTATGTGGTTGCCACGGTCACCCTGCCCCTCGGCGACATCACGTCCTGGCAGCTGCGTCAGCTTGCTGATGTAGCGCGCAAGTACGTGGGCGACAACGTACGCACGACTGTCGAACAGAACATTGTGCTGCGTTGGGTGTCCGAAGCGGATCTGCCGGCCCTTTACGCTGAGCTCAAGCGCCTGGAGCTCGCGCTAGGTGGCGCGGGCAAGATTGAAGACGTGGTGGCCTGTCCTGGCACGGACACGTGCAAGCTCGGCATCGCCTCCTCCCGCGGACTTGCCGCCGTGCTGCATGAGAGCCTGTTGGAGCGACAGAAGAGTGGCGCGCTCGATCCCGCCGTGCGTGACCTGCACCTCAAGATGTCCGGTTGCTTCAATTCCTGTGGCCAACATCACCTGGCGGACATAGGTTTCTACGGTGTCTCCCGCAAGGTTGGCGGCACCGCCGTCCCACACTTCCGTGTGCTGATGGGCGGCGAATGGGAAAACAATGGCGCCACGTACGGACTGACCATAGGCGCCGTGCCCTCCAAACGGATCCCCGAATTCATCGATCACGTCCTGCAGCAGTACCTGGCCAAACGTCAGGACGGCGAGCGCTTCAAGGACTTCGTGGGTCGCATCGGCAAGAAGGCGCTGAAGGAGATGGTGGATGCTTTCTCCGCCGTCCCCGCTTATGCCCTCGATCGCACGCTCTATTCCGATTGGCGCGATCCGCGGGAATTTACGATCTCCGACATCACAACCGGTGAGTGCGCGGGCGAGGTCGTGCCGCAGATCGAGTTCGATCTGCAAGCCGCCGAGCAACGCAATTTCGAGGCCCAGATCCAACTCGAGCAAAACGAATTCCAGAAAGCGGATGAGACTGCCTACCAGTCCATGCTGATCGCAGCCCGAGGACTCGTGCGAACGCAACTGTGGGACGCCTCAGAAGACCCGGACCAGGTCGTCGCGGAGTTCAAGACCCGCTTTTATGACACGCAGCTCTTCCAGTCACCGGACGCGGGTCAGTACGCGGGCGGCAAGTTTGCGCTTTACCTGCTGAATCGCCACGCCGCAAAGAATCGCGTGTTCGATGCGCAGAACGCGCGGCACCTGGTGGAGGAAGCGCAGCTGTTCATCGAAGCGGCGTACGGCTACTACCAGCGCCTGGACGCGAAGAAGGCTCCGGCGGCGATCAGCTTCGGGCAAGCGGAACCGGCTGCAGAGACGGCGTAGATCTCATGGACCTGCACAAGTTCGGTATCAAGTTCTTCGCGGACGCGCGGCGAGTCGACATCCTCAAGCTGATTCCGGTCTACCACCGTTGGATCCAGCAAAAGGCCCTCGAGGATCTGCTGATCGACGTGGCCGACTACAGCCACGTCCCTTCCGGCCCGGGCGTCATGCTCATTGCCCACGAGGGCAACTACGCCCTCGACGAGACCGGCAACGAGCGCGGCGTCGTGTATTACAGCAAACAGAAGATCGCGGGCGAGTTGCCCGAGCGCCTCGCGCAAGTCGCCTCCAAAGCGCTCAAGGCTGCCCGGCTCATGAGCCGCGACGCGGAACTCGACGGCACTCTGAAGTTGCCCGGCAGCCAGCTGCAGTTCTTCTCCAACGACCGGCTGGCCGCGCCCAACACGCAGGCTGCCTATGCGGCGATCGAGCCTTCGTTCAGGCAGTTCCTCGACCGACTGTTCGCCGGGGCACCCTACACCCTCGAGCGGGAGAAGGATCCCAAGGAGCGGCTCTCGTTTCGGGTGCGCACCGAAGGCGAAATCCCCGTCGACACGTTGCTCGCGCGACTGAGCTGACTACTCTTCCCGCGAACGCAGCGCCGCGCGATTCGCACCGCTCTCGAGCTCGAGCGCGGTCCGCAACTTTTGATAGCGCTCGTTGTTCCGCAGCGGAGTCGCGATCAGCGGATCCCGCGCCAGCGTGGCCGGGCCGACACTTGGCGCCTCGCTCGAGAGCTTTTCCAACAGCGCGACCGCCGCGTCCTGCTCGCCCGCGCGGGCGAGCTGTTCCTGATCGTGGGTCTTCTGGTCACCGATGCCATCACCGGCAGTGTGCTTGCTGGTGCCGCGTCGGTTCTGTAGGCACCGTCGCTGCGCTCGGCCAGCCACACGCTTGCCATGTCCCCGCGCGGCGGCAAGCTCGGCCACCGAGGCGTAGCGCCGAGGCGGCGGTCATCCAGGCACCGTGGCCGGATTTTCGGCCCTGTGCTGTTTCAAAGGGCAGTACCCCAAAATTCGGCCACGGCCGCAGGTAGCGACATGACCAGGAGAGGCCTCTCAACGAACGCGTGGGTCAGACGCCAGTCGCGCTCGCTCACGACCCATTGTCTGGCCGCGTTGTTGGGCGCCGGGCTGACCGTATCGCTCAATGGACTGGCGGCGGAGCCCTCCGCCGAAGCCATGCTCGAAGACCTGAGCCGCCACGTCGCGCAGATCGATCAGCAGCTCGCGCAGTTGCAGCAGCGCGACTCGGGTTCCTCCGCCAAGCAGTCCAGCGGCACGTTTACGACTCCCTTCACCGTGACAAACGGCACGCGTACGGTCTTGAAGATAACTTCAGACGACAAAGCCGACACCCTGATTCTCGGGGACGGCAAGCCTGGCGCGATAACTCTCACGCGCTCGGTGAAGGACGGAGCGGTCATTACTGCGAACAACGCCGCGGGAAATTCGGTCGTGCGGCTGAGCGGCCTGAAGGCGGGCGGTCAGCTTGCTGTCTACGCGCCGGACGGTAAGGAGCCGGCAGTCAAAATCGAAACCTACGAGGCGGGCGGCACCGTACGGGTGTTTCCGAATTCCGGTCATGAGCTGTTGGCGGAGTTATCCGCCTGGAGCGGCTACGGCGCGGTAACAACGTATGCAAAGGACGGCACCCCGACCGCGCTCATGATGTCGGACCCCAAGGACGGCACGGGCTACTTCATGCTGGCCAACGCAAAGGGCAACGAAGCGGTGGAGGCGAAAGTGGTGGGCAAGGGAATCGGAGTCGTCCGCGTAGGTCCGGGCGGAAATGGCCCTGCGGCGGTCGTGGGAGGCAGTGCGCTGCCCGCCTCGATGATTCAGGGCAACGGGAAATAGTCGGGCCGCGATGGTCAGCTTCTCACGCGCGCTGCTCGCCCGCAGCGCTGCCTGAGGTCGACAGGGAGTTGACTTCTCGTTTACAGCCAGAAAGTTCAACCTACAGCGCAGCGAGCCCGACCGACCGGCACCGCGGCAGGAGTGAGCGGCACCCGGCGGTAAATCGACTAATATTGCGGCAAAGGAGCTCGAGCCTGACCGATGCCGCCACCGCCCGAACCAGAGTCCACCCCATCCGGGGCTTCCCTAACGGAGTTGCTGCGCGCCGCCCACGGCGGTGATCGCGAAGCAGCCGAACGCGCCTATCGCGTTCTGTATCCGGAGCTCTGCAAGATCGCTCGGGCCCGCTTGCGAGGCCATCAGGCCCCGACCCTGCTCGATACGCAGGGGCTGGTCCTCGAAAGTTACGTGCATCTTATCGGCGTCGACGGGTCGACGTTCGATGACCGCCGGCACTTCTACACGTACGCCGCTCAGGTGATGCGTCGCATAGTGATCGACTTTGCTCGTCGCAAGCAGGCAGCACGGCACGGCGGTGGCCTGGCTCGCGTGACGCTGAACACGGATGTGGCGTCGACGGACGATGAGACAGCTTCGGTACTTGACGTCGAGCGGACATTGCTCGCGCTCGAGCGCCTCGATCCGCCGATTGCCCAGGTGGTGGAGATGCGATTCTTTGGCGGTTACGGGGACGCCGAGATCGCTGAAGCGCTCGGCGTGACCGAGCGTACCGTGCGCCGCTATTGGGACAAGGCGCGCATGTTCATGCTGGCCCGGTTCGGGGACTGACGCGCGCGATGTCCTGTTTCGGGGTCCGATCTCGTATGTATCCGAGACCATGAGCAACACTACCCCCTTTCCGCCCGAGCGCTGGGCAGAGGTTTCCGCTCTGCTGGACGAAGCGTTGGCGCTTGCCGAGAGCGAGCGCGTCGCGTGGTTCATCCAGCAGTCGGCCAAGGATCCCGCCCTGGGAGAGATCCTGCACCGCCTCTTGACTGCCCATGCGTCCGCGACACGTCCGGATGTCCTGTCGCCTGGCCTGCCAAGACAACTACTCGCCGAGGCGCTGGGCGGTCCGGGGGCCTCGCTCGAACCCGGTGCGTTGGTCGGACCCTACCGACTCGTTCGACCTATTGGGGCCGGTGGCATGGCGACTGTCTGGTTGGCTGAACAAACCGCCGCGGTGATCCGTCAGGTAGCGCTCAAAATTCCGCATTCCGGCCTCGAGACCCAAGGCGCGGTCGCGAGCCGCTTCCAGCGCGAACGCGACCTTCTTGCTGGGCTCGAGCATGAGCACATCGCGCGGCTCTACGATGCCGGTGTGACGCCGGAGGGCGTCTCGTTCCTGGCCATGGAGTTCATCGATGGCAGGCCGATAACCGACTACTGCGATGCGCAGCGATTGAGTAGCGCCGCGCGCCTGGCGCTCTTCGGACAGGTCCTTGGAGCCGTTGGCCTGGCCCATACGCGACTGGTCATTCACCGCGATCTGAAGCCATCGAACATCCTGGTCACGGCCACCGGCCAAGTCAAATTGCTCGACTTCGGAATCGCAAACCTGCTGTCGGACCAACCATCGCCCGCTTCGGGTCGCGGATCCGACGCGCTGACACCCGATACGGCTTCGCCCGAACAACTCGAAGGCGGCACGCTGAGCACTGCGAGCGATGTTTATTCGTTGGGGGTCATCCTCTACGAACTTCTCACGGGGCATAAGCCCTACGTGCTGGATCGCACCGGCGCCTCACTGCACTCGGCTTTGATGGCCACACAAATCGGCGCGCCAAGCGCCACCCCGACCGATGCATCGGCCGCTGCAGCGCGCGCGACCACTGTATCCGGATTGCGACGTTTGCTGCGTGGCGAGCTTGACGCCATCGTCGGCAAGAGTCTCGAGCGAGATCACGCCAAGCGCTACCCTAACGTCGAGTCGTTGGCCGCCGACCTGGCTCGCTACGCGCGACGCGAACCTGTCCTCGCAGTAGGAAACAGCGTCGGATATCAGCTGCGCTGCTTTCTGTCACGACACCGATGGCCCCTCAGCGTGGCCGCGGCACTGATCGTGGTCATGTTGATTGGCGTCGTGGCGACACTATGGCAAGCGCAAGCGGCCCGCCAGGAAGCCGCCCGTGCCACCGCGGTCAGGGACTTCATGGTTCGCGTTTTCAAGGCGAACGATCCCCGGATTGCCTCCGACCAACCACGCGGCCAGATCACCGCACGCGAACTGTTGGACTCGGGTGCGGCGCATATCGACGACGAGTTCAAGTCGCAGCCCGATCTGCAGATCGAAATGTTCGCGCTGTTCTCGACGCTTTACCGTGAACTGGGCGAACACGATCGCTATCTCGCTCTGCAAGACCGCCGGCTGGCGTTGGCGCACCGGTACCCCGGTCGTTACACGGCTGACGAAGTCGAGGTACTGCTGAATCTGGCGTCGGACGACGATACGGAAGGCGGCCTTGCCGCTGCACGCGGGCGGTTGGTAGCGGCCGACGCCCTGCTAAAACGAGCCGGCCTCGATGATTCACTGCTGCGCGCGCGATGGTGGCTCGCGCAGGGCCAGTCATTGGATGCGAGCGACATTGCAGCCCGCACGGCCGCCCATACAAAGGCGCTGAGGCTGTTCGATCGCCACGGCCCGCACGAGCCGGGCCGAGTCACGACTTTGTCTGAGCTGGGCTTGACTGCATACGACGGCGGTGACGACGAGGCGGCGATCCGTCTGTACCGTGAAGCTCTGGCGGCCGATGTTACAACCGTCGATCGCGACGATGCGGAAACTCAGACCCTTTTTGGAAACCTGCTCAGCGCCTACTTGAATATGGGCCGCTACGAGGAGGCTGAAGCCGCCGGGCGGCAGGCCGCCGACATGGCGCGCCGTACGTATGGCGAGCATCATTCAGACTACTGGGTGCCTGCATCGGTGTACGCGAGGGTGTTGCATCTGAACGGACATCGAGACGAAGCGATGGCTCGGCTCGAAACACTGCGGGCGTTGATGCCGTTTCCACCGCAAGATTCCGACGGCTGGGAGGCCCTCTCGGTTTACGCAGAGTGTTTGATCGTTCAAGGTGATGCCGAGCAGGGGCGGGCCATTGCCGAGACGATCGAGAGGAGTTTCCTGGTCAAGCCGCATGCGCCAAACTCAGTGCGCCGTATGCGGCTGCGGCTGGGTGACGCTTATGAGCAACTCGGCCGGACCGACGATGCGCGGCGCACGTTGATGGCGTCATACGACGAGTATGTCAAGACCGAGGCGCCGGAGCGGCAGACACGCATTGCGGCCACGGAGCGCTGGGCTCGCTTCCTGGTGGCGCAGGGCGAGCCAGAGGCGGCGCGCCCGCTGTTCAGTGAGGTGTTGGCTCAAGATAAGGGTCGGCATTTCGCACACGCGGCACTCGCTCGGGCCGGCTTGGCGCGTGTGGCATTGGCGGAGAACGATATCGCGAGCGCCGTGCGCGAGAGCCAAGCAGCACTCGCGGATTGGTCTGCTGTACGCGGATTTCGCGATGTGCGCATGGGCACTTACCTGAAACGGGTAGAAGCGCGCGTGCTCCTTGCAAGCGGCGACGCTGCACGGGCAAGGACCTTGGCCCAGGAGGCACTCACGGACAGCCTTCGCTTCGACGTGCCTGATGCGAAGTCGGTATCGGAGGCCCGCGAACTGCTCGCGGAAGCCACCTCCCCGCAATCGCGACCGCAAACCCAATCGCACGTGCAGACTCATCCGCACTAGCCGCTTGATTTTGCCTCGCGGCTGAGTGCGCCCGTCACCGATGAAACGGCGGCGGTATATCCAACCCGAGCTTCACGCGTGAGCGCAGAACGGGACTCATTGCCTGAGATTGAATGTGGACACGGTACATCTGCACGTCGCGAAAATACCGCTGCAGCCTCTCACCACGGCGAACAACTGACGCGCCGATGGTGTGAAAGAGCATCTCGACCGCTTCGCAGGCCGCACGACAGCCTTCGCGCGAGATGCCCCATACCTGAAGAGTGTCTTCGGCGCGCACCGGAACTCCTTCTCGCGCCCAGCGCTGACCCAGTTCCACATAGTGGCGAGTCGCTGCAAGTGCGAGTGCTTCTGCGGCATCGGCACGGCACATCGCCTCCCCATATATCCGTTGGAACTCCGGCTCCTCCATGCGCATCCGCCTCGGGTCGGAAAAGCTCGGCTTGGTCCGCAGTTGCCTCTCGAACTCGACGCAAGCAGCCCGCGCAGTGCCCGCGAGAATTGCGGCAAATTCGCAGCTGAACCAGCCATAGATGAGGCCGAGGAACAGGCCCTCCCCGTGCAGCCGCGTACCGGGTGTACCGTCAGGCAGATTCTCAGTCGACAGGCAAACGATCGGCGCTGGCGCGAAGTGATGATCAGGTATGAACACGTTGACCAGGCGAACGCTGTTCGACCCGCTGCCCTGCATGCCCATCACGGCGTCGCCACCCCAATCGTTCTGAACGGTGACCTTGTCCTTCGCGACGACGAATACGACGGCACGCACTCCGGCGGCGTCATCCGGAATGACGGCGCCGCCGAGAAAATGATTGCAGACTGGAATGCCCGACGCGAAGGGCCACAGTCCCGTGACCTCATATCCTCCATCCTTGCGCTCGAACTTCGGCATCCCCGCCGGACCGGCCGCGTAGGCCGCGCGAAAATCTCCGTCCGGGCCAAAGAGCTCGCGCTGCGCGGTCGCGTCGAAACACGAACCGAGGATCAGCGCATGGGACGAGGCCAGGGTATAACACCAGCCCGCCGCGGGATGACCTTGCGAAAGCGTCATGATGACGCGAATGTAGGTCTCGCAGTCGGTTCCAAGCCCGCCGAACATCGTGGGCTGCAGGATGCGGTAAAACCCACCACGCAGCAGACGGGTGTGAATGGCATCGGAGTAACAACCCCGTGCGTCGGTTTCGTCCTGCTCGCGCTGCAGCTCGGCGGCGATCGCCGCCGCCTCTTCGATGAGCCATTCTCTCGACGAACACTGTGCCACGGTCTGCCCCCGGCACGGCCTCGAGCGCGTGCAGCGACGGTAGTATTGCGTTATTGTCTCGAGCGACGCAACCCTATGAATGACAGGCAAATACGTCAGATCGCAATCGTGGGAGGCGGCACCGCCGGCTGGATGGCTGCGGCCGGCCTCGCGAAGTCCCTCGCCGGGATGGATATTCAAATCCGCCTGATCGAGTCCCCGCAGATCGGGTCGATCGGCGTCGGCGAAGCCACCATTCCTCCGCTCCTCGACTTCATCCGTCAGCTCGGCATTGCCGAGGACGATCTGGTCCGCGACGTGAAGGCCACCTACAAGCTCGGCATCGGCTATCGCGACTGGACCCGGCCCGGGCATTTCTACTTCCATCCGTTCGGGCCGACGGGTCCGGGGATCGGCAGCGTCCCCTTCCAGGCATATTGGCTCAAGATGTTCCTCGCCGGAAAGGCGCAGTCGCTCGAGCACTATTCCATCCAGGCCGTGGCGGCTGACGAGGGACGATTCACCCGGCCGGTGCATGCCCCGAACACACCGCTGAACAAGCTGACATACGCCCTCCACTTCGACGCCGCCAGCTTCGCCCGCTATCTGCGCGGATTTGCGCAGGCACGCGGCGTAACACGCATCGAAGGTGCAGTGCGGAGAGTCTCGCTCCACCCGGACAGCGGACTGGTCGAATCAGTGACCCTCGAGAGTGGCGAGTCGATCGCAGCCGATCTCTTCGTGGACTGCAGCGGCTTCAGTGGTCTGCTCATCGAGGCAGCGCTCGGAACAGGCTACGAGGATTGGAGTCAGTGGCTGCCTTGTGATCGGGCGATCGTCGTACACAGCGAACCCGCGGCGGCACCGGCGCCCTACACCTTGGTCACTGCTCGCGACGCCGGCTGGCAGTGGCGCATTCCGTTGCAACACCGAAATGGCAACGGGTACGTTTACAGCAGTGCCTTCATTGCCAACGATTCCGCCGAAGCCACGCTGTTGGCGAATCTCGATGGCCCGCCGCTCGGCGCTCCCATGAGCCTGCGCTTCACACCCGGACGGCGCCGCAAGGCGTGGAGCCGCAACGTCGTCGCATTGGGTCTGGCCGCCGGGTTTCTGGAACCCCTGGAAGCCACCGGTATCTACCTGATCCAACGCGGCATTGCCATGTTGCTGCGGTTCTTTCCGGACCGGGACTTCGCGCCGGCGGACGTCGACCGCTACAACAGTACACTCGAGCTCGAATTCCAGCGCGTGCGCGACTTCCTGCTGCTGCATTACACGCAAACGCAGCGGAGTGGCGCTTTCTGGGAGCACTGCCGGTCGATTCCGCTGACGGACACGCTGCTCGAAAAGATCGAGCTCTTCCGCAGTCACGGCCGAATCCTTCGCGAGGAAGCCGAGATTTTCCCGGTCATGAGCTGGCTGTCGGTGATGGTGGGCCAGAACATCATCCCGCGCCGCTATGACCCGTTGGTGGACAGCCTCGACCCGACGCGCATTCAATCCGGGCTGGATGCGTTGCGCACGGACATCCGTCGTTGTGTTGAATCCATGCCGTCGCATTGGGACTTCATCCGGGGCAGCCCGCGGACGAGCTGAGCCCCCGCGGACGCGGCCGAACCGGTATCATGCGTCGGCACAAGGGGGATGAAGAATGTCCTATCGTTTCTGGCTCGCCGCCGCTACCGTCCTGGTCCTGAGTACTGCCGCATCCGCCGCGCCAAGCGGCGGCGGTGTGCAGCCCGTCTGCGATCGCGCCTGCATGACCGGCATGCTCGATCGCTATCTCGCCGCATTGGTTCGCCATGATCCGGCGGGCCTGCCCCTGAACCGCGATGTGAAGTTCACGGAGAACACGGCGCGACTGAAGGTCGGCAGCGAGGGACTGTGGATAGCCGCCTCCGAGGCGCTGACCGGCTTCCGCATTTACGCGATCGATGTCCCCGACGGCCAAGCCGGCTTTTACGGCGTGATGAAAGAGCGAGACAAGCCTCTGATCATTGCCCTACGGCTCAAAGTCGTGAATGGTCAGATCACCGAGATCGAGCACGTGCTGGCGCGCAACCTTCGCCCGGATGCCGTAAAGAGTCTGGCGAATCCCCGTCCCGAGTTCGTCACTGCGCTGCCTGCCGCCAACCGCTTGCCGCGAGCGCAAATGGTGAATATCGCCGACAGCTATTTCGAAGCCATCGAGCATGCGAACGGCAAGCTCGCCCCCTTCGCCGATGACTGTGTCCGGCGCGAGAATGGTGGTCAGACTACCCACAACGCAAAACCGGTGCCGTGGCCGGTGCCGCTGGGGTCGAAGGCCGCCGACGACGCGATGGCGTACATCGGTACCCTGAGCTGCAGCGACCAGCTGGACACACATGTGATGGACTTCATCACGCGGCTTTATCCGCGTCGCCATGAGATCGTCGACGCGGAGTTGGGGATCGTCTTCTCGTTCCCGATGTTCCAACACCGCGGCGGATCGGGCACCATCAAGGTCTACAACGTACCCGGCGTGGACAGTCTGCCCCTCGGCGGATCCAACTCGAACATGCAGGCGGGCGAGATCTTCAAGATCGACCGCGGCCACATCGTTGCGGTCGAGGCGATGGGTGCGACGCTGCCGTACGGAACGAAGAGCCCCTGGGCCGACTGAACGCCCTTACCTGATCTGTGGCCACTTTCCGGCCAACTCGAGGAGACCGACATGACAGTACGCGCCATACCGAATCGCTCCCGTCGCGATGTGCTCAAAGTGGCAGGCGCCCTCACAGTCGGGCCGCTCACGGCACGTGTTGCCAGAGCGGCTGACAGCGAGAAACTGAAGATCGGGAGCATCGGGTCAGGTCACGTCGGCAGCGCGCTCGGGGGCGCTTGGGCCAGAACCGGCCACGATGTGATGTTCTCTTCGCGCAGCCTCGATAACGACAAGAAACTCGCCGCCCAGGTCGGCCCGCACGCCAGAGCAGGTACCCCCGCGGAGGCAGCCGCCTTCGGGCAGGTCCTGCTGTTCGCGGTTCCGTACAGCGCCTTTCCCGAGCTCATCAAGAGCATGGGCAACTCACTCAAGGGCAAACTCGTGATCAACGCGAGCAACCCCTTCCCGCAACGTGATGGTGAGATCGCCGAGCAAGCGCGCACGAAGGGAGCCGGAGCTTTCGATGTGCAGTTGCTTCCAGGTGCGCACGTCGTGCGTGCGTTCAACGCTGTCGGCGCCGCCCGCATGGCCAGCGCACATGAGGCTCCGGGGAAGATCGGGATGCCCCTTGCGGGCGATGACAAGAAGGCTCTGGACCTCGCCTCGGAGCTCATCCGCGAGGTTGGCTTCGAGCCTGTCGTGGTCGGTGGTCCCGAGATGGGTCAGTATCTGATGCCGGGCACGCCGCTCGCCGGGGAGCACACGCCAGCTGAGATTCACAGCATCGCGGCGACGCTGAAACACTGACGGCCGATCGGCCAAGCCACTTGTCGGCTGCCGCCCGCAATGCAAGACCGATTCGTCGCCGACATTCTCAAGAACGATCGTAACAGCACCATCCTCGACCGCTGGGACGCCCTGGCGCTCCCGAACGGATGGCTCGTCGCGGGCTGTCTGTTTCAAACCGCGTGGAACCTGCAGGCCGGACGGGCGCCGGAAACGGATATCAAGGATTACGACCTCTTCTACTTCGATGCGAACGACAGGAGCGAGGTTGGTGAGCAGAGCGTGCAAGCGCGCGTGAACCAAGTATTGGCAGATCTGGACGTCACCATCGAAGCGTCCAACCAGGCGCGCGTCCACATTTGGTACGAGTCGTACTTCGGCCACCCCTATCCAGAACTGTGCAGCGCGTGCGACGGGATCGACCGCTTCCTGGTTCTGGGCACCTGTGTGGGCATCCGGCCCGGTGAAGTGTACGCACCCTATGGGCTCGAGCTTCTGTACGACGGCGTGCTGACGATGAACCCGCTGACACCGTATGGCGATCTGTTCGCCCGCAAGGCAGCGTCCTATCGCGCCCGTTGGCCTTGGCTGAGAATCGAATCCTCGGTAACCTAGTCGTTACAGAACCATGAATGCCCTCGACGCACTCGGAAACCAGGTCCGACGCGACATCCTGCAGGCGCTGCGCCCTGCCCCGCTGTCGGTCGGCGACCTCGCGGAGCGATTCCCGATCAGCCGACCAGCGGTATCCCGGCACTTGCGGATCCTGGAAGAAGCCGGCCTCGTCCAGGCCAAGGACGAAGGCACTCGCAATCTCTACGAGATCCGGCTGGAGGGCTTCGCCTGCGTGCGCGACTTCCTCGATGGCTTCTGGGCGACCGCGCTCGATCGCCTGAAGGAGCTGTCGAAAGGATGATCACCCAGTCGGTCCACTTGCAGCTCGCGCCGGCGGCCGCATTTTCCCTGTTCACGGCCCGGATCAGCGAATGGTGGCCGCGCCAGAATCGTCATCTCGACGATCCGGCGAGCACGCTGCACTTACTCGAGAGCGGGCGCTTTTTCGAGCGCGCCACGGACGGCCGTGAAGTCGAGTTGGGGAAAGTGCGTGTCTGGGAAACAGGCAAGCGCATCGTGCTCGACTTCTACGTCGCGACCGGGCCGCAGCGGCCTACCGAAGTAGAAGTGAGATTCGATGCGGCCGACGCAGGAACACGCGTCACCGTCACGCATACCAGCAAACCTGAAAGCGAAGGTGTCTGGACCGAGCGAGCGCCCCGCTACTCCCGAGCCTGGGAGAGAGTGCTGGGTGCGCTCGCACACGCAGCGCATTGAGGCGCCGCGCGCGAGGCAAAGGCGTCGCTGTTCCGCGGCTCTGCTACCTGCGCTTGTTTTTGGTAACTTTTTTGTTACCATTACTGCATGAAGGTGTTCGCAGTCTCGATCTCCATCCGCGCGCGGCCTGAAGCCATCTGGGCTCTGCTCACCGACGCCCAAGGGTTCTCCTCCTGGAACTCGACGGTCGAGTCCGTGTTGGGACAGATTGCTCTGGGCTCCAGGATCACAGTCCGGGCCAGAGCGACTCCCGGCCAGGCCTTCCCGGTCAAGGTCAGTGAGTTCGTCCCTCCGTCGAGAATGGTGTGGTCGGGGGGCATGCCACTGGGACTGTTCAGCGGCAGACGGACGTTTACCCTCGAGCCTCAGGAGCAAGGCCACGTGCGCTTCGACATGCGCGAGGAATTCACGGGTCTATTGGCCCCGCTGATCAGCCGGTCCATACCCGACCTGCGACCCTCCTTCGATCGATTCGCCGCGGACCTGAAACAACGCGCCGAAAGCGTGACGAGATGCTGCAGGGGTTCGCGGTAGCCGTGCACATGGGCGCCACCCCGGCGGTTGTGCGGCGCCGGGGCGTATACTGCTGCCCATCGAGTTCCGGTCCGAGGGCCCCCGAATGATCTCCCGTCGCGACCTGCTGAAGGTGGCAATCGCCGGTGCCGCAATGAACGCGGATGCTGCAGCCGGCGCGCCGATCCTGGGTTTGTTGGGACCGGTTGAGGCCACGGTACCTCCCGAAGCCACGGCCCTCTACCCTTCCGGTGTACGCTTTGAAGCCGCGAGCGTCGGCCTCGCAACGATGACACCCGAAGGATACGACGCGGTCCTCGATCGCATTGCGCCCACCGCGCAGGCCCTGGCGAAACGAGGGGCTCAGGCGATCGCATTGATGGGCACGTCTTTGAGTTTCTACAAAGGCGCCGCCTTCAATCGGGAACTCACGCAGCGCGTCGCTCGCGCCAGTGGATTGCAAGCGGTGAGCATGAGTACCGCGGTGGTCGAAGGATTACGAAGCGTCGGCGGCAGACGGCTGGCCGTCGCTACCGCCTACAACGAGGAAGTGAACCACAGGCTCGAGAGCTTTCTGCACGAGGAAGGCTTTCAAGTCCTGACCATCCGCGGCCTCGGTGTGGAGAAGGTCGAGGACATCCACGCGGTAACGCAAAAGGGTCTGCTCGAATTCAGCGCCGGTGTATGCGAATCCGCGCAGGGCGCGGACGCTCTATTGGTCTCCTGCGGGGGACTTCACACGCTGGACCTGCTCGAGCCACTCGAAAAGCGCTGCAGCGTCCCGGTCGTTTCGAGTCTCCCGCATGCGCTGCGCGCGGGCGTACGGCTTCTGGGCCTGAGCGGACGAGCGCCGGGATACGGCAAGCTACTGTCGACGTGACGATCCTGGGTCGACGCGGCACGCGCCCTGCGCGCCTCAGCGCCCCGCGCGCCTGGGTTTCTGGATGCACTCGGGATCGAGAAGCTGGGGTCCGGGCCCCTGCTCCGAGCAGCGATCGCCAGGGTTGTAGAGCGGGCACGTATCCAGCGAAAGACAGCCACATCCGATACAACTCGTCAGTTCGTCCCGCAGCTTGGTCAGGCGCGTGATCCGATCGTCCAGATCGGTACGCCAGCGCTCCGAAAGCTCGCCCCAGTCCTCGGCCGTGGGCGTGCGCCCCTTCGGCAATGACATGAGCGCATCGCGAATCGCCTTGAGCGGAATCCCAACACGCTGGGACACCTTGATGACCGCGACCCGGCGCAGCACATCCCGCGAATAACGCCGTTGGTTACCCTCCGTGCGCCACCCCTTGATCAGTCCCTTGCTCTCGTAGAAGTGAATTGCGGACACTGCGACGCCGCTGCGCGCGGCCAACTCACCAACCGACAGTTCAGTGTGGATGCCCGGAATCTGGGCGACTGGCTTCGCAGCTGGCATGGTTGACCTCATGTTAGGTTGAGCTTCTAGTATACACAAGGGCACGGGGCTGGCCCCCCCTGCGTTACCAGGCCACGGACAGCGGCAAAAAGCTCTTTTATGTGTGCAAACGCACGGCTCAGGCTCCGTTGCG
>FTEY01000458.1_pt1 | contig 20057 bp, 19 predicted proteins | sample 1640321 | NCBI WGS metagenome assembly FTEY01 (sample SAMEA3914816, study PRJEB12502) | metagenome | biome: forest; material: soil | place: USA | collected 2011-09-16 | depth 0.3 m
GCTCGAGCGCCGCAATCGCAGGCATGCGTGAGTGCGCAGATCCTCCGGCCCCTCGGGCACCGAACTGCGAGCCAGATACGTGGGACTACCGACAATCGCCAAGCGAAAGGGCGGCGTTAGTCGAATGGCGACCAGGTCCCCCTCGAGGAACTGCCCGGGACGGATCGCTGCATCGAAGCCTTCGGCGGCGAGGTCGACGAGCTTCTCATTCGCGACGATTTCCACTTCGACCTCGGGGTAGGCCTCGCGAAATGACGTGATCAGGGGCTGCAGCAATATAGGTATCGCAGCGCGTGGCGCGGAGAGGCGGAGCGTTCCGCTGGGCCGACCTCCCAACTCACGGACAACCTCCCCCGCCGCGACAATTTCCTGAAATGCCGGCTTGGCCCGTGAAAGGAACAGCTCGCCCGCTTCCGTAAGTCCGACGCTCCGCGTCGTGCGCGTGAACAGCACTGTACCAACGCGGTTCTCCAGTGCCCGCACCGCCTGGCTTACGGCCGACGGCGTCACGCCGAGCTCAGCAGCCGCTCGCCGAAAGCTCCGGTGTTGGGCGACGCTCAGAAAAACCTCGATGCCATCGAGGGCGCCCTGTCGGACTGTGAAGTTCCGCTTCATGCCCCGTCGACATTATCGCGGATAGTGGCTCGAGGGAAACGGTCGTAAGGTCACTTGGAAACCGAACTTCAACCTTCCATTCCGGAGCCTCACTCATGACCGACATGCTCGATACCGTGCGCCGCCACTACCAAGCCACCGGGCTCGTGGACCGGCTCAAAGGAGCCCTTGCCGCGCTGGGACCCGAAGACAAGCGGCTCGCCCCGCAGCAATTGAGCGCATTGGACCAGTTTCACACGCGCGGGCTGGCGGCGACCGCCGACCTCGCTCGGTTGACAGGGATCGAACCGCACATGGTGGTCCTCGATGTAGGCGCAGGTGTAGGAGGTCCAGCGCGGTTCCTCAATGAGTCCTACGGTTGCGAGGTCATAGGAATCGACCTGAGTGAGCCATTCGTGGAGGCGGCACGCTATCTGACCGACCGAACGGGTCAGCAGGGCAAAGTGTCGTTCCAGGCTGGTAGCGCTCTGGACCTTCCCTTCGAAGACGGCCGCTTCGACGCCGTGTTCCTACAGCACGTGGCGATGAACATCGCTGACCGCAAAACACTCTACGCCGAAATCCGGCGGGTGCTGAAAGACTGCGGTCGTTTGGCTACCTTCGACATCGTGAGCAACAAGGGCGACCCTGAGTTTCCGGTCCCTTGGGCACGCACTCCCGAGAGCAGTTACCTCCTGACAGCCGATGCCACGCGCGAGGCTATCGAGCGCGCGGGCTTCGTTGCCCTGAGCATTCAGGACGACACCGAAGTTGCGAAGACCTGGTTGACCCAGATGCGCGCTTCCGGTCCGCCGCCCTCACCCAATCTCGGCGTCGTGATGGGCCCGGACACGCCGCAACTCATCACCAACCTGGGGAAGAGTCTCCTTCAGGATCGGGTGGGTGTGTTGACCGCAGTATTCGCAGCGGCCTGACGTCAGCCGGTGACGATCCGATCCATCGGGATGTCGTGAGACTGCGGAAAAATCGTTGCGATCCGTTGTTCCGGATACCCGAGGCCCAGGACAAGCGGCTTGGACGCCATCCCCGCCAACGTGCGATCGAAGAACCCGCCGCCGTATCCGAGCCGATAGCTGGCCGAATCAAATCCCACCACGGGTGCCAACACCGTGGTGGGTACGACTTCCGCGCCTGCCGACGGATAGGGAATTTTCCACAAACCACGAGCCATGGGCGCATCCGGTTGCCACTCGCGAAACTTCAGCGGTTGACCAAGCGCGAGCGCCACAGGAAGGGCGACTCGTAGGCCACGGGAGCAGACCTCGCGCATCCAAGGCCGGAGATCCGGCTCACCGCGAATGGGCCAATAGACGCTGACGATCTGCCCTTCACGCGCAGGAATGATCTGCTCGAGTTGACGCGTAATGGCTTCCGTGTAGCGCGACCTGCTATCGGCCGGCATCGCCATACGCAGCGCGAGCAGCCGCTCGCGCTCGGCCTTCCGCCAGATCGCAACATCACGCGCTTGCTTGGGATCCACGGGTGCTCCGTCGTGACCCAACTCGTGCAGCAGGCAGGGCGCGGACCCGCCCTCGTCCTCATCCGAACCAGGAGGCTCGTTCATCACGACAGCAGGCGTTACGGCGCGGGCGAACTCAGAGGCTTGCCCTTCTCCACCGCGAACACGGCAATGACCGTAGTGGCACGATCGCCAGTCATCTCTACATGCGCAACACCACTTGGGATGAGAAACGACTCACCCGGCGCCACGTTTTTAACGGGCTGCCCATCCAGGCGGATCGAGTAGTCTCCCTCGAGGATGTACCCCGAGACCATGCCGGGATGCGTGTGCTTGGGAATCGTCGAGTGAGGCGCGATCTGCACCTTTGCCTGGATGACTTGATAGTTCGATCCGGGAATGTCGATCGTCTGCAGAACCGTCCGCGTGATGGCGGGGTTGGCGGCCGGCGCCGAACTACTCCCGGCGGGAGTCTGCGAAAACGCGCAGACCGCGAGCGCCCCCGCGACTATTGTGGACACGACACCGACCCGATGCGCGACTCGCATGTGCTTTCCTCTTGCCGTTAATTTGCAACGGCAGCTTAGCACACGCATAAATGCGCACGATCAGAGGACCCGGAGAGCGGCCGCGATCCGAGCGCGCGCGCGACTAGCGCTTGCGAGCGATGTAAGCACCCAACGCCTTGAGGTCCTCATCGCTGACTTCCGTTGGACGGAATGGCGGCATGATTCCGCCACCGCCGCGACGCACGAACGTGGCGACCGCCTGCGGCGTGAGATCTGTGCGCTCCTCGAGCAATGCGGACAACTTGCCCTTGTACCGAAGTTCCAGCGCATACGTACCGGGAACCTGCATCACCGGAGAGTTAGGCCCCTGAGTCTTCGCGTACGCCCCGTGACAGGTCCGACAGCGTGCGTCGAAGACGTCCTTGCCCCGCTTGACCAGCGGATCGGTGAGGCTCGCATCGGGCTTCGAGGCAGTCAGCTTCCAGGCTGACCGAGGCGACGCGGCGGGATCCGCGAACGCGGTGCCAAGCACGATCATCGCCCCACCGAGTGTCAGGATCAGCGCGACCGGAATGCCGACACGACGGCTCATGTGCGGTTCCCCCGAAGGTGCTTCGGCCAGATTCCGTAGCGGCCGGCTGACAGGATTCCGTTAGGATCGAGCGCATCCTTCAACGTGTCGTGCAGCTTGGAAAGCGCGTGATCATTGAAGGACAGCAGCTTCATGATCTGATCGTGGAATGCGTTGTGGGCACGGTAGAAACCCCAGCCATTCTCGACAGCCGCCTGAGCGCAGCGCTCGTACGCAGCCCGGACCTTCGCGTTGTGCTCCTTGTCGTTCTTGATCTGCAGTCCCTGGAACATGATGAAGGTTCGCCAATGATAGTTCATGGCGAACCCGAGGCCACGAGGCAATCCGGCATCGTGAAAGACCTTGTTGAACACCCGCGTCGCTTTCAACAGAGCCTCACCCGAAATCGGCACCAGGGGCGATGCATCCAGATGCCCGGTGGTCTGTGTCGATCCGGCGACCCCGGTCATCGCGCCTCCGGCCAGGCCGGAAAATGTGCTGAGGCTCGGGATGCCGAAGAAAGTGCCGTCGGGGCGCGCGGCGATCTGCTCGTCCGTGAGCGGGAAACCAACCGTAGGTCCATCGACGAAGCTCGCGCCGGGAATCCCCGCGAAGCGCTCCTTCACGTATTCCCACTTCGCGGCCATGATCTTCGGCGGCCCGTAGAACCGCAGCTCCGTCTCCCAGAAATGTTTGAACCCATGGGCGGCGGCGAAAGCATCCCACTCCTGTGCCGTGCCGCCGTCGCTCTTGACGAGCAGCCGCTCCTTTTCGGGATTCGTCGCGGAGGAGAACACCGGACTGGCGATCGTGAAATTGCAGTCGGCGGTGTTTGAGTACATCAGGTTCGACAGAATCCGCACGAACGGGATCACATCGTCGTGATGCGCCACGCGGATCGTGCCGGTCATCGACGCTTCGGGCTCCGGCATCAGCCAGAAGCCCATCTTGGTGACGACGCCGTAGTTCGACTGCGAGAAGATGCCGTCGAGTATCGGTCCGGGACCGTATTTCGTCTGCAGCCACAGCTTGGAATTGGGGATCGCACCCATGCCCGTGCGAACGACCTGGCCGTTCGCGAGCACGACCTCCATTCCGCAATGGGCATCGAAGTGATCGCGATAAGGCAGCGGAATGCGGCCCGCGCCGTGGTCGAGTGCGTTACCGACCGGGCTGCCCCAACCCGGGTCCGGCACATCGAGCCAGAGCTTCAGTCCCTTGTCGCGCATGTGGCGATAGATGTCGAAGTAGCTGACACCGGGTTCGACGAGGGCGTAGGCGTACTCCTCGCTGACCTCGAGAACGCGGTTCATCCGCTTGAGGTCCAGGATCACACTGCCGGAATAGACAGGTGCCGGGCCGCCGTAGGCAAGGTTGCGCCCGGTCGAGATCGTGTAGAGCGGGATGGAGTAGCGATTGGCGACGGCGAGGATCTTCTGAATCTGCTCGACCGTATCGGGAGCGACCGCCGCCGCGACGACCTTCTCCTGCGGCTCTTCCCAGTAGGGCGAATACGCGTCCTTGTAGGTCGCTACGTCCTCGTCTTTGGTGATGACCCACTGCGGGCCGACTGCGCTCGCGAACTGCTGTAACGCACTGGCGAAATCCGCATCGCTGACACCTGGCGGTGCTCTCATGATGGCCCCCTCTTTATGGAGAGGAGTCTACGCCGGGCGCCGGCCTTTCCGCCATGAGGTAAGGCACGGCGACCCGAACGCAAAGCGCGCCCGGCCGAGAAACCTCCGGGCACTTGCGGCAGTATTAATGGAGCCTGTAGGGAGCAGCCATTCAAGGGCCACCGCGTGAAATACCTTCCTCTCGTCTGGTCCGGCATCTGGCGCAAGCCCGGACGCACCGCGCTGGTCCTCCTGCAGGTCGCCGTGGCGTTCGCCCTTTTCGGAGTCTTGCAGGGCATGAAGACCGGGGTGGACAACGCCGTCGCCAAGGCGCGCGCGGATGTCCTTTTCGTCGGCCCCGCCGTATTCGGCGCAGCGCCCCTGCCCCTCGCCTCTCTGGATCGGCTCCGAGCGATCCCCGGCGTGAAGACCGTATCGTTCGCGGATGGCCTGCTGGGCACCTATCAGAAGCCGAACCAGTTCATCTTTGCGCTGGCGCTCGAGCCGGGCGATGCGTGGCTGACGCTCGTGCCGGAGCTCGTGACGTTCCCACCGCACTCTCTGGAAGCGCTCCGCAAGACACGAACCGGAGTACTGATCACTACGGATCTCGGCAAGAAATACGGCTGGCAGGTCGGGGACCGGATTCCGCTGAATTCCGCGATCAAGCAGCAGGACGGCTCGGGCACCTGGACCTTCGACGTCGTCGGATACCTCACCGACCGCGAGCTCGGCCAGGACAGCCTGATGGTGATGAATTACTCCTACCTGGATGAAGCGCGATTGCTCAACAAAGGCACGGTGCGCAACCTCTACGCGATCGTCGATGATCCCCGGCACGCCGCGAAAGTCTCCGAGGCCATCGACCGCGTGTTCGCCAACTCCTCCAACGAGACCCAAACGGCGTCGTTCCGGGAACTCTCCCAACAGCAGATGCGGCAGATCGGCGATCTCAACTTCGCGATCCGCTCGATCGTCGGCGCGGTCCTCGTGGCGCTCCTGTTTTCGACGACGACCATGATGATGCAGACGATTCGCGAGCGAACCGCGGAATTCGCGGTCCTGAAAACCCTCGGCTTCACCGATCGCGGTGTCTTTCTGACCATCGTCGCGGAAGCGCTGGGCGTATGCACCGTCGGAGCGCTCATCGGACTTGCCCTGGCGTGGGGTGTTTTCCCGTATGCGGCCAAGTTCGTGGCCGGACTCTCCATGCCGCTGATCGTCATCGCAATCGGGCTGGCCGGAGCCGTCGGCATCGCCGTGTTGAGCGCCGTAGTGCCGGCGTTCAGGGCTGCGAGAATTCCCGTCGCCGACGCGCTCGCCGGCCGCTAGGACCTGACATGAACTCCATCAAACAGTTCAACGCCCTGCTGCGCATGAGTCTGGCCAGCATTCCCGCCCGCCTCGGGCTGATATGCACCATCGTCATCGGTGTGACCTGTGCCGTCGGCGTGCTCGTAGCGATGTTGGCCATGGGTGTTGGGGCGCGACGCGAGGCGCTGGGCAACGTCCGCACCGACCGGGCCACTCTTCTGAGCGCTGACGCGGCAAACCCGCAGCAGAGCAGCATCGCGAAAGACACCGCGTCGTTGATTCGCGAGCTGCCCGGCATTCGGCGCAATGTCAACGGCGATCCCATCGTGATCTTTCAGGCCACCGTATTCGTCCAGGCCCGCAACAAGACCGATGGCGGTCTCACCGGCTTTCCCTTGACGGGGGCCACCGCGGGACTCGCCGACTACCGGCCCGAGTTGCACCTGACCTCGGGGCGGCTCTTCAATCCGGGCCTGCGCGAGCTGATCGCGAGCAACAAATGCACTCGACAATTCACCGACTTCGAGGTGGGCCAGAAGCGCCACATGCGCGGCGGCGAATGGCTGGTCGTCGGGAACTTCGATCTCGGCCAGACCGAAGGCGTCTGTACCGTGTTTGGTGACAGCGAAACGATCCTGTCAGCCTTCGGCCGCCCCACCTACAACGTGGCAAACCTGATGCTGCAATCGCCGGCCGCCTTCACCCAGCTGTCGAACGCTATCAAAACGGACCCGACCTTGAAGCTGCAAGCCCGCCGCGAGGCGCAAATGGCTGAACAGAATAGCGCGCAGCTCAACGGCATCCTGAACTTCGTGAGCTATTTCGTCGGTTCGATCATGGCCATCGCCGCGACCATCGGCGCTGCCAACTCGCTGTACGCCATCGTCGACGGACGCCGCCGCGAGCTGGCCACTCTGCGCGCCATCGGATTCGACGGCGTACCGATCGTCGCTTCGGTCCTGTCCGAGTCGATCGTTTTGGCGCTGCCGGGTGCCGTGGTCGGAGCGCTCCTCGCCTGGTCTCTCTTCAACGGACTGCAAGCGAGCCCCTTGGGGGCCAGCTTTCGGCTTGCGGTGACTCCCTCGCTGGCACTGCTGGGCCTCGGGTGGGCGCTGGTCATTGGCCTCATCGGCGGGCTGCTGCCGGCTCTGCGGGCCGCTCGGATCCCCGTGTCCGTCGCACTGCGCGCGACGTAGCCATCTCACGCAACCAACACACGCACACCTGCCGCCGTGCTGACCACGGTTGCACGTCACGGCGCTGACAAAAGGGGTATATCAGCCACCTCTGCCATGAGGGTATATAGACATCCGTAAGAACCCGCGCCCAGGAGGCCGCCAGTGGAAATCTGTGTAGACATCGACGATGAGTTGCTCGGTGAGTTCGACCACGCGGCGCACAATCAACACATCACCAGAGAGGTCGCATTTCAAGGAGCTGTCAGTGCGTGGCTGTCTCAGGCTCGCCGCGACGCTGCGTTGCGGATGTTATTCGAGCCGGAGTATGGGCCGGATTCAGCCGACAGGGACTGAACGAAATACCTGCTCGACACCGACGCATTTAGTGACATCGTGCGCGGTGTTCCCAACGTCAAATGGCGGTTCTCGCACGCTCCGCCCTCCCTGGTAAGGGTATCGAGTGTCACGGTCAAGGAGATCGAGTACGGGCGCGGGCTCGCTCCGGAAAAGATGACTCGTCGCGACGGGTTGATCGATGCCTTGCTTCGGCAAGTGGAAGCCATTTCCTTCGACGTCCCCGATGCACATGTCGCGGGTCGCTTACGAGCATCGCTACGGCGAATCGGAACTCCAATCGGCCCGTATGACGTGATGATAGCGGGGACAGCTCTCGTGCACGGCCTCATCCTAGTCACGGCCAACACGAGAGAGTTCTCGCGCGTGCCGGGACTGCAAATCGAAAATTGGCGGCTCTCCCTGGAAGTGCGTGAGCCCCCCGCGGAATACCGTGTCACGCGGAAACCGACTCGAGAACTCAGACCTTACGCGTCACAGTAGGCCGACCAGCACGTACGCCGGGAACTATTTGCTCCGTGAGAAGCTGAACTCCACCTTCCTGACCTCATTCCCCGCATCGTCGAATCCGAAAATCGCCGTAGTGTGCCGATCGGGGCTCAGCCGTTTGACGACGACCTTGTACGGCAGGTGTAGCGTCCCTGTGGTGTACTCGTCGAGTTCCCCGAACAGCACCGTCGTCGGCTGATCCGGCCCCGAAGTCGGGCCGCGCGACAGCAACATCGAGTTGTCCACCGACTCGACGGCGACTTGTACGACGTTCTTGGCGTAGCTGTCGTATCCCAGGATCGTGAATTGCTCGTAGGGGAGCCCGAGCATCTGCCCCGTCAGGTGGCAGCCCAGCCAGCGGCCCTTCACCACCCACGAGTATTCCGCTTTCCCTTTCGAATGCTGCGTCGCCTTGGCGCCAGTTGACAGCGCGATGCCAACATCCCAGGTGCCCAGCAGACTTGCGAGTGCCGCCTGCTGCGGCCCGAGGGCCATGGCCTCCGCGACACCCGCACGAGACGACTCGCCTTCCGCGGCACGAGTCTGCGGATGCGCCAACGTCGCAATGAGTGCCAACACAATGCCGCCGGCACGCTGTATGAACCTCGTGATCTTACCCACAACGCCCCCTTCCTTCTTTGCCATCTCGTACATCAGACGCAGCAGCATATCCATCAGCCACTAGGCTGGCTTGACGTTTGTTGCTGCGCACGCAATAGCGAGCGACTGCACCAGGTCGCCGGCACGCCAGTCTGTGCATCATCGCCGGCGGCCGAGGCGCCGGTCACGTTATATACCTTGACACGTATATTCCCGCGTGGTCATATTAAGGCCATGGAATCGACGTTCTCCATCATTGCCGAACCGAGTCGCCGCGCGATCCTGAGCCTCCTCGCCTCCGCCGAGCGTTCGGTAGGCGATCTCGAAGAGCAGCTGCGAATACCACAGCCCTCGGTGTCGAAACATCTGCGGGTGCTTCGCGAGGCCGGCTTCGTCGAATCGCGTGTCGACGCGCAGCGGCGCCTGTATCGGATCAGACCGGAGCCCCTGATGGAGATCGATGCCTGGCTGGCCCCATTTCGCCGCTTCTGGTCCGTCCACCTGGATGCGCTCGAGCGGCACCTCGACCAGATCGATCCACCACCGCGCCGCAGGGGTAAGAAACGATGAGCTCCCGTGACGACTACATGCCAGGCCCCGCCGCCGGCGCCGAGATCCTCAAAGAGGGAGAAGCGTGGACGCTGGTTCTCGTCCGCGAGCTGCGCCACCCACCCGAAGTGGTCTGGCAAGCACTGACGGATCCGGCCAGCCTGCGTGAATGGGCGCCATACGATTCCGACCGGAGTCTCGGCACCACCGGGCCGGTAATGCTCACGACTGTCGGCGCCCCGCAGCCGCTTGTAACCGAATCGAACGTGAAGCGGGCCGACGCACCCAAGCTCCTCGAATTCGGCTGGGGCGGAAATGACATGCGATGGAAGCTCGAGCCGGTAGGCAAAGGGACGCGCCTCACGCTCTGGCACAACATCGATCGCCGTTTCATCTCGATGGGCGCGGCCGGCTGGCACATCTGCCTGGATGTACTGGATCGGTTCCTCGCCGGACAACCTATCGGTCGGATGGTTGGAATGGACACGCTGAAGTTTTCCGGCTGGCAGCGCTTGAATGCCGAATACGCGCAGCAGTTCGGCGTCGAGCTGCCGCGTTGGAATCCCTGAATGCTCACTGCAGCGGAATGCGATAGATATTCCGGCGCCGCTCACTGCTCACGAATACATATTCGGTTGGATCGGAGCCCATCGAGAGCGACAGTCCCGCATGAGGGATGAGCGCTGCGCCGGTCAGCGCCTCCGCTACGGACACGGCTGGCAAACCATTCGGACCTAGAAGGACGGCCACCGGTACTTTCACACTGAACATCTACGCCGGATCGCCTGACTCCGGGACCGAGTTCGATATGACGTCAGCGCCCGTCGTCACGTTCAAGGGAGTCATCACGGCACACCGTGTGACCGTCGACTAAGTCGGCCTCGTCCTCTGCCGCGCCCGCATGGGCGCGGCAGCATCCCCGCGGACGCCCATTGCCATCGACGCGGCGCAGGATGGCCAAAGACCGATCGGTATAGGTGCCACTACCCCCGCAGCGTGTGACGCAGTTCTCAGCAGCAGGGGCCGACCCTCATGCGGCGGTCCCTGACGCGCCGCAGTTGGATCAGTAGTTCAAGCGTATTGGTGACGCTCACCACGGCTTGGGGCAGCCAATTGCATTTACTATTGAAGTCAATCATGTCGCGCCTGGTATGCCCGATTCTGCTGACGCTCGGTGTTGCCTTCCCAACTGCAACGCTAGCCCTCGGCCTGGGCGAATTACACGTCGATTCGGCGCTGCACCAGGCTCTGGTTGCACGCGTCGATCTGGTCGATGCGAGTCACCAGGATCTCGTGAGCCTGCGCGCAGCCATCGCGGATGAAGACACTTTCCAGCGCTACGCGCTCGACCGCCCCACCTTCCTCAATGGGATGACGGTGAAGGTCGGCCAGGACGCCCAGGGTCAGCCCATCCTGCTCCTGCGCTCGACCGAATCGTTCACGGAGCCCGCCGTAACTATTCTGGTCGACGTGCACTGGCCGAACGGAGAGTTGATTCGCGAGTACACCGTACTGTTGGACCCGCCCGAGTTCGTGGCCCATGCACCAGCCTCGATTGCAGAGAGTGCCGCGCCCCCTGTGGACGCCGCAGTAACCTCACCGGCGACACCCGTCCGCGCGGCAGTAGTTGACCCAACACTTTCTGTCTCGCCGGCACGAGACGCCGCAACAACGCCAGATCCCAAGGCACAGGTTCGTTCGTATACCACCTCTCGTCGAGACACACTGGCACGCGTCGCCATCAAAGCCGGCGCTCGTTCGCGCAGCGCGCGTCACAAGATGATGATCGCGATCTACCGCGCCAATCCCGCCGCATTCCAGGCTGGTTCTAACTCACTGCACCGCGGGGTCGTGCTGCGACTCCCCTCTGCCGAGGACTTGTCGGCAATCTCTTCCGCAGAGGCTGGACGTGAGTACAGAGTTCAAACCGCTGCGTGGCGCGCGACCGATACCCGCGCCCTGCGGACGATTAAGCACCGCCCAACAGCCGCCGCCCCACCGGCCCCAGCCCCGGCATCGGTCCCTGTCCCGGTCGGCGCCGACCGACTTGCGCTGACCAATCGGGTCGAGTCTCTCGAGAAGTCCCTTCAGGCGATGCGAGCGCAGTTGCAGCAGACACAATCGCAGCAGCAGGCCCTGACGCGGCAGGCCGCGGCAGCGCCCGCATCTGCGACGCCCGCCTCGAGCACCTCTGAACCGCCAGAATCTGTGCCGACGACTGAGGCCGACGAGCCCGTACCCCAACTTCTCAGCAGGCTGCCTTTCTATCGTCGAGCGCCGATCGTGACCGCCATCGCCGGCCTTGGCTTGGTGATTGCCATCGGCGCCCTGGTGATGCGTCGGCGTCGACGGGATGATGAGCCTCCGTCAGAGGCCCGATACACACCGATGAGTGTACCGGCCGCCCCCTACCGGGCGCCGGCTGCAGCAGTCTCTCGCGAACCCGCCAGCGTCGTGCCGGTTGAATCCCCTACCAAACCCGAACAGAGCCTAAAGGCATCATTGCCGACCGAACGCGAAGCTTCGGTCGAGACCCCAGTGCCTGCCGAACCCGCGACCGGGCAAACGACCACAGCCTTGCCCCAAGTGCCGCTCACACCGGAGTCTTTGGTATCCGGGCGGTTCCCAGACCTGTTCAGCACCCCTATCGAGGAGCTGCTGGCGAGGGAGGGGCTCCTTGAGCCCGCGAGACCCGTCGATACGGGCGAGACGACCGCGATCCTGACGCAGCGGATCGAAGTCCGCGGCGACACCGTCGAGCACAAATTCTCCTTCTACAATCCCGAGAGCCATTCCGACACGACACACGTCGTAATGAGCAGTGAGCTCAACCGCCCAGCGCCAGCCTTCGTCGAGCGACGAAAGAATCCAACCGCTGTTCTGCAACAAGCCATCGAGCGCGAGCCGAATCGTAGTGATCTGCACGTGAAGCTACTCGAGCTGTACTACGCGGCTGCCGCCGAGAACCGGCGAGCTTTCGTCGAAGCGGCACGTCAGATCACGCAGAACAACCACCTCATGTCCGCCGAGGACCTGGCACGGATCAGCGAGATGGGCCGCAAGATCGCGCCCGACGACGAGTTGTTCAGCAGCGATCTCGACGACCAGGCCGTCGCTTAGCGGCAAGGCCTCCGGCCTCTCCTGGTCAGCGCGAGATAGACCACACCGCGATTTGCGAAGGCACCGGCCAGGTCAGTCTTGGTTAGCCGGCCGTGTGGGGTCGATGCCGCAATCCACAGCGGCCATTCCCGCGCTATATTGACCAAAACCCGGGAGACGACCGTGCCACTGCCCGACCGGCTGACTATCGGTGTGTTCGCGACGGCCGTCGCCGTTCTATTTCTGCTACCTGCTCCGGCGTCTGCCCAGGCGCCGCCAACAGCGGCCAACGCCCCACCCTTTGCCCTGAAACAGATCGGCCCAGGCGTCTATGCCGCCATCGGCGGCTCCCGGGCGGGCTCCAATGCCGGCTTCGTCGTAGGTGACGACGGCGTGCTGGTGATCGACAGTTTCTTTTATCCCGAGGCCGCGACAGCTCTGCTGGATCAGATTCGTCGGATCACACCCAAACCGGTCCGGTACGTAATCAACACTCACTACCATGTCGACCACGTGGCGGGTGACGCGGTGTTCAAGGCGGCAGGCGCCACAATCATCGCCCATCGCAACGTACCAGGGTGGATTCATAGTGAAAACCTGCACTTGCTCGGCGACGGCCTCACGCCTGAGCTCAAGCAGCGTGTGGAGGCGCTGATCCCGCCGGATCAGACCACCGACAAACCTCTAACGTTGTTACTGGGCAAGCGTCGGATCGAGGTCCGTCCGATCGAGGGTCACACCGGCGGTGACCTGATAGTTGAAGTGCCCGACTCCAAGGTTGTGTTCGCCGGCGACATTCTCTGGAACCACCGTACGCCGACGATCACCGACGGGACGATTTCACGCTGGTCCGACAGCCTCGCCAAGCTCGAGGCATCCCGGGACACCGTGTTTATTCCGGGACACGGGGACCTGGCCTCCAGGAAGGAGGTCGAGGACCTGCGCGTGTTGTTCTCCGATCTCGAGCGCCTCACAGCCGAAGGGCGCAACGCTGGCCTGGCGGGCGACGCCCTGGTTGCCGCCGCGGGCCCGAAATTCAGGGCACTGCACAGCGACTGGACCTACATGGACCGGGCGCCCGGTATCCTGATCCCGCAGATGGAAGCCGAGCTGGCCGGAAACAAGCGCGTCCCCAAGCCCGCCGAGAGCACAATCACCCCATGACAACTCCCCCGGGCACGGCAGCGCAGACGGCTGAGATACCCGCTGGCGGCTTCGGCGAATGGCTCGAGCGCTTTCGCGCTTCGCTGGTCGGCGACCAGGGATCGGATGTGCCCTGTGGAGAGTGCACCGGCTGTTGCATTTCGGGCTATTCGGTTCAGGTCCGTCCCGAGGACAACGCAGCGCGGGCCCGAATTCCACCGGAGTGGTTGATCAGTGCGCTCGGCGTGGCCCGCGGCGAGAGAACCATGGCGGCTCGGCCAGACGGCACCTGCCCAATGCTGAGCGACAGCAAGTGCACAATCTATGCGGACCGCCCGCAGACCTGCCGCGACTACGACTGTCGTGTCTTCGCTGCCGCACGGATAGAGGCCGGCGGCACCGACAAGGAGGTCATCAACCGTCGCGTGCGTCAGTGGCGCTTCACCTATCCAAACGAGTCGGATCGCAACGCGCATGAGGCGGTTGCGGCTGCCGCCGCGTTCATCCGCCAAAAACGCGGCAGCTTTCCGGGCCAACTCGCACCCGTCGGCCCAACAGGCGTCGCAGTGCTCGCCTGCGAGAGCTATGGCGTCTTTCTTCAGACGCGGATCGACGGGATGACCGACGACGAGATCGCGCGAGCGCTGCTCGATTCCAGCCGCGAATTTCACCGGAAGTAGTAGGCATGAACAGCTGGGTAACCTGGCTTTCCATTCTCGCAGCCGTGATCGTCTTTGGATTGCTCATTTTTGTGACTCCCGATCACGAGTGGAACGCGCACCGGATCATCGGGCTGGCGATTGCCGGCCCGGCGCTGTGCCTGTGGGTGTTGGCGCGGGTGCAACTCAGGAGGGCATTCGCCGTGACTGCGCAAGCCAAGGAGCTGGTCACCCACGGCCTGTATTCGCGGATCCAGAATCCCGTCTATGTCTTCGGTGGCCTGATGATCTGCGGGCTGATCGTCTACTACGGGCAACCGCGCTTTTTCCTGTTGTTTGCGATTCTGATTCCGGTGCAGTGGGTGCGGATCCGCAACGAGCGGCGCGCGCTCGAGGCAAAGTTCGGCGCGACCTACCGCGAATACCGTCGCCGCACCTGGTTCTGAGGTCCTGAATCGGGCCTGCCCAGCCTCGGTGTTCCCTTCAACCAGGCTGTTGGGGGCCCTTGGCATTGACCCGCGCCACCTGAGGTGTCGTACGGTAATACTGCGCCGGACACTGTGGCCTTTCACAACGGTGCCTGAGAGCATTGGCGCCCTGTCTGGTCCATCGGGTAGATGTATGAGAGCAGCCCGTCAGCTCTTCTTGTGTTGTCTTGCCTTCATTCTCCTCAGCACAGTCGCCGACGCAGCCGCGCGCGATTCCAAAAAGATCGAAGCTCTGAAAACCGCGGCTGCGGAAGGTAACCTCGATTCGCAGCTATCGCTCGCGTATGCTTACGCCAACGCAGATGGTGTGAAAGTAGATATGGCGGAGGCCGCGAAATGGTACGCAGCGGCTGCCAAACAAGGCGACGCGGAGGCCCAGAACTCCATCGGCTCGCTCTACCTCCTGGGAGAGGGCGTACCGAAAGACAGCACCAAGGCTTGCGAGTGGTTCGCACGATCCGCCGCCCAACACAACATCCACGGTGTCGGAAACCTTGGAACGTGCTACGACGCAGGCTTCGGGGTGGCAAAGGACCTGTCCAAAGCACACGCTCTGTATGAGCAGGCCGCCGAGGCCGGAGACCTGCAATCGATGCTGAATGTCGGGGTCGACTACTGGCAGGGCGAAGGCGTCGGGAAGGACTTGGTCAAAGCCGTCATGTGGCTGGATCTTGCCCGGTTCTACACGCAGACTGGAAACAGCAATCGACGACTGAAATGGAGAGTCAGAGGCGCCCTCGATGAGCTGTCGAAGGAAATCACACCGGCGATCAAGGCGGCGGGCGAGGCGCTGTCGCGCGAATGGGATCGTTCGAACCGCGCCAAGGTGCAAAAGTCACCCCGATATTGAATGGGAACCTCTGAAGCGGGGCATCAATCCGCGATGAATGACGTCGCACCGTCGGGTGTGGACGATCTGTGTGGTTCAGCCCCGTCGGCCACCTGCGCAGTCCGCGTCATCGACCCAGCAGTCGTTGCCACCAGGTTGGTTTCTTGAGCCCGGCAGGTAGCGACGGCGGCGCGGCGCCGTTTCTCTCGACCAGATGCCGATAATACTGCCAGACATTGTCCTCGGGACCGTTGCGGATCCGATTCTGCACACGCCCCCAGGGCCAGAAGAGGCCGGCCGGCCCGGACGCCTTCAGGCCGGGGAAAGACTGGCCATCGAGATCCACCATTCCCCATGTCGCGCCGTGATTGCGGCGGAAAACCTCACCGACATAGCTTCCGAGCACCTTCGCCATCACAAGGACCTGCTCGTCAGTCGGCTTTGCATCGATCGCTCCCTTGTGGAGCGCGGCCAGTATGGTCTCGATGTGAGCGACGCTGGAGTCGCTCCAGTCCAGTGACAGTTTGAACCGCTGCGCGAAGTCGACAGCGTCCAGCGAGTATGCCTCTGCGATCTGTTGGATCTTGAGGTCTTCTGTAAATGCCTCCGCCATAGGCCTCACCTCCGTCTTTCTACCCACTCGCCCGTGCGGCAATCATAGACCTTACGCAATAGTTCCGTCCGGCACCCCCGGCTCGAGCTCGCGGACCTGTACGCGCGGGACGGACCGAATAGCGGACGCCCACCGTTTACTGCCACTGCGGGTTTCCGCAGGGGAACCCTTAATGTGACGGAGCGCTACTTACGATTTCTGCACGGCGTGACCTGGCTAACGTCGCTGCTGCGACCTACGCCTTAGTCTTCTTCGCGTCATCGCCGCAGGCACAGTCGAAGTACCCATGCGCAATTGCCGGCTCTTCGTAAGCCTTTTGCTGAGTTCCTTGTCGCTGGCCGGCTGTCACTCCGATGGGGATACAACCCCGGATACCGCAGTCGTGACACCCTCGACCTCGGGCGCCGTCGCAGTGGTCAGCGGTGGCAGTCAAACCTACAGCATCGTCTTCAACCCGAGCGACAACCGTGCGCTCACCCATTTACAGGTTACGACAGACATGACCGCTCTGCCGGCCGGGTGGACGGGTCCCGCCTCGTTCGGGTGCACTACGGTTACCACTGGCAGCGGCTGCGTTCTTAACCTCACCTACGCACCCACGGGCGCGAACGGCGGCGTGCTCGCAATTGTCTACACCTACGTCGATGCCGGCGGCTCCGCCATGGTGGCATCACGATCCATCGCGTATTCATCGACAACCCACGACAATGTGGTAGCCACTGCATCTACGGCTGGCCAGGTCAACGCAGTTGTAGGTGCAAGCGGCCAATCCGTAAGCGTCAATTTCACGACCGACGACGGCAACCCGGCCACGGCGCTGGCGCTGACCACCGATCTAGCTTCACTTCCTGCAGGTTGGAGCAGCACGGCCACGACATTTACCTGCGCCACTGTCAGTTCAGGAAGCGGCTGTTCGCTTCCGCTCACATACAGGCCAACGGCAGCCGGCGCCGGTACTTTGAGTCTGAAGTACTCGTACTTGGACGACTCGGGCACCGCGAAGACCGGATCCCTGAGCGTGCCCTATTCAGCTACCACGGCTGACGACGTCGTCGCAACCGTATCCCCAACCGGACAGATCACCGCAGTGGTTGGGGCGGCTCACCAGTCGGTCACTATCACTTTCAACAGCAATGACGGAAATCCCACCACCGCTCTCGCGGTGACGACAGACCTCGCGTCGTTGCCGCCGGGCTGGACGGCAGCGGACACTACGTTCGGGTGCGACAGCATCAGCACGGGCAATGGCTGCCAGATGTCTCTCAGCTATGCGCCGACAGCGGCTGCCAGCGGAACTCTGTCTCTGGGCTACAAGTATCACGACAATTCGGGTAGCCCCAAGAGCGGCTCTCTGAATATCGCGTACGCCGCGACCACCCATGACAACGTGGTAGGCACGGGATCGCCTTCTGGACAAATAAACGCCGTTGTCGGCTCGGGCAGCCAATCAATCAACGTCACGTTCACGACCGACGACGGCAACGTCGCGACCGCTCTGCAAGTCACCGGACTTGGGTCACTACCCGCTGACTGGACCGGGCCCGGCAGCTTTGCTTGCGCCGGCGTGAGTATCGGCAGCGGGTGCGCGCTGTCGTTGACCTATCGACCGAATTCCGTAGGGTCGGGCACGGTCAACCTGAGTTACAGCTATGAGGACGACGCGGGCGCGCCAAAGACCGCCTCTCTGAGTATTCCTTACGCGAGCACGGTAGATAACAACGTGATCGGCACCGCGTCGCCTTCCGGCCAGGTCACCGCGACTATCGGTGCGACCCGCGCCGCCACGATCACCTTCGTAACGGACGATGGCAACCCAGCGAGTTCGCTCGTTGTGACCACCGACCTGTCCGCACTTCCGGCGGGATGGAGCAGCAGCCCGTCATCGTTTCATTGTAATACGGTCGCCTCCGGTAACAGCTGCCAGCTACCGCTGACGTTCGCCCCCTCGGCAAGCGGCTCAGGCACACTGCAACTCAACTACTCCTATACGAACAACGCAGGATTCGCTAAGACGGGCTCAGTGAGCATCCCTTACGTCGCCACCCCCGCACATGCGTATGTCGGGCAGCTGGCGAGCGTGGTAGAGGTCTGCACGATCGGTAGTGACGGCCTCTTGAGCGGCTGCACCGATAGTACCGTGCTCGGCGATGCCGTCGCGCTAAGCAACGGCCGCGCGTATATAGGCGACTACGGCAACAACGTGATCCGTTTGTGCAACATCGCAAGCGCCGGCAGCTTGGCCAACTGCCTGGCGACCGGTAGCAACTACTTCTATCCGTTCGTCATGACCGTGAGCGGAAACATCCTGTACGCCGCAAGCGCGGACTACTCCCACACCATCATGTACTGCCCCATTCAGAACGACGGGACGGTGGGGGCCTGTACGGAGACTAGCAGCCTGAACGGGGGCGAAGGTCTCAACACTGCGAATGGCTACCTCTACATAAGCCGACCTCATGACGGGCCGGACGGCACTGTTTCGGTATGCAGGCAGGCCCTCGACGGCTCGTTGTCGAATTGTGCAACCACAGGCAGCGGCTTTAGCGGACCGGAAGACATTGCGATTCTCGGCAGCTTCGCGTTCGTGGCAAACACGACGGATGGCACGATCAGTACGTGCACCATCAGCGGGACGGCTGGGACGCTGTCTGCCTGCGCAAAGTCGACACTGGCCTATGGGCCTATGGGCATCGCCGTGTATGGCGGCCGTGCCTACGTAAGCTCGCGCAGCGGTAACATCTATGTGTGCGTTATCAACGGCACTACCGGTGCGCTGTCGAATTGCGTCATATCCAACGGCGGATCGTCGTTAGGGCTGTCAGTCCAGATCGCGGTTCACTGACAGGGGGAGCACCGGGAAGTGATGTCGGAGCCCGCGCTCAGTGCGGTTGACCCGGGTCCTGCGGCGCGAACGCTGCGCTAGTGTTGTGAGCTTATTCTAGTGCTCCGCCGCCGGGGACACCCAATGGCACGGGCCGGCGGTAACAAATTGTAACAGCGCGACAGTCCAGCCGCTTATACTGCACGACGCGTGCGGCCGGAGGGGGAAAGGGCGTCGATGAACAAGCTCTTGGCGTGTTGGTTTTCGGTACTCGGCGTGGCCTGGTTGCAGCCCCCCGCCCACGCGCAGTCGATGCCAAACATCGGCTTTCACAGCGTCGGGCGCGGATGGCCGGTCGACCCCGCGCTCCCCTCGAGCGGCCGCAATCCAGCCGCACTCCACGACTTCAATCCCGATCTGGCCGTCGGTCCTGTGCGGCTGCTGGTAAGCGACGCGGACGGCAGAAACACGCGTAGCGTGGAGGTAGTTGCCGCTCGTGATGGCCATGCACCGGGGAAAGTGAAGCCACTGTCCGTTGACCTGTTCACCAGCAAGGACTTCTATCAGGACCGCGCTCTATGGAGCGATCCCAGGTACTTTCGCTGTAACAGCCCTGTCAGTCTGGAGCAGCAGTGGGGCGCCGCCCGTGGCGCCAACCGCGCCGGTGTCGGTATTGATGCCGTAGTGGGCAACGATCCACCTCGTACCGCGGCGTGGGGATACTGTGATCGCGACTACCCCCGTCGAGGGATCGTCAGTCCATACCCGTTCAAGACGGCACAGGAACACTACGCTGCCCTGCTCGAAGAAACCCGCAGACGAGGTGGACCGACCCGGCATACGTACGCCACCGTGCCCGGGGAATGGAGCGGCCGGTACGAATGGCCCGCGGCCGTGACCGAGACCTGGTACGCCTTCGCCCTCTGGAACCAGATCCCGACACTGCTCTCGCTGCTGACCCCCGAGTATCAGACCAGGATGGTGCAGGAGCTCTACCATACGGGTCATGACAACGCCCCGCAGTGGCCGGGCACGTACTGTTGGCCCGAAGGGTTCATGCGCCGCTGGCATCTGTTTGGAGTGACCAGCACGCCGCACACCGTCCTGGTCACCCCGGATCTGGTTCAGATCCGTGTCGGCAGTTCCGACAA